>ERZ773134.299-NODE-299-length-52382-cov-4.299578_pt1 | contig 52382 bp, 36 predicted proteins | sample MGYA00580856_ERZ773134 | MGnify/ENA primary metagenome ERZ773134 (study PRJEB29015, sample SAMEA2737823) | human gut metagenome | biome: human gut; feature: human-associated habitat; material: faeces | place: China | collected 2012 ... | reverse complement strand
ACTTCAACGGCACAACCGTATACGTCGAAGTCCTTACACACGAAGCAGGACACGCATTCCAAGTCTACAACAGCCGCGACTTCGAAGTGAGCGAATACTTGTGGCCGGGAATGGAAAGTGCTGAAATCCACTCAATGAGTATGGAATTTTTAACATGGCCATGGATGAATCTTTTCTTTGAAAATGAAGAAGATAAATTCAAATTCCAACACCTTCAAGGTGCAGTTCTCTTCCTTCCATACGGTGCTTTAATCGACGAATTCCAACACTTCGTCTATGAAAATCCTGAAGTTTCACCGAAGGAAAGAAGAGCGAAATTCCGTGAACTCGAAAAGAAATACTTGCCACACAGAGACTACGACGGCATAAAAGTTCTTGAAGACGGCGGATTCTGGCTGAGACAAGGACATATTTTCGGAAGTCCGTTCTACTATATCGACTACACACTCGCACAAGTTTGTGCATTCCAATTCTGGGAAAAAGACAGAGAAAACCACGAAAATGCTTGGAGCGATTATTTGAGACTATGTAAAACAGGCGGCAAAAAACCTTTCACAGGTCTTCTCGAAGTTGCAAAACTCGAAAACCCGTTTGTTCCGGGAACAATTAAAAAAGTTGTTGGACCGATCAAGGAATATCTCGATTCAGTTGACGACAGCAAATTCTAATATTGGATTTTACAAACGCTTATTCATTTGAATAGGCGTTTTTGTTTGCAATAAAAAAGGAAGCGTGCATCGCTTCCTAGTCTATTTTTTTGTAACATCGATAACTTCGTCGCCGATATTTTTCAAATCGTCGTCGTGCGTTGAAATCAAACACGTTTTATTATGCTTTCTCAAATCCGCAATTATATTTATAATCAAATCGGCGCTCTTTTTGTCAAGCGATGCCGTCGGTTCGTCAAAAAGCATGACCTCCGCATCATATCCGAGGAAAAGCGCAAGACAAAGTCGTCTGTGCTCGCCGCCCGAAAAAGTCGATTCGGAATTTTTTACATATGTTTCGAGACCGTCTTTCGAGTCGAAATAATTTTTAAGTCCCACCTTTTCCAAAAGACTCCACATTTTTTCTTCCGAAATTTTCGGATTTATCATCTTAAAAAGCTCTCCGATTTCACCGTCAAAAGTGTTCGGCGACTGAGGGAAATATGCCCAATTGTCGCTCCTGATAAAATCGCCGCTCGAAAGAATATCGTGAATTTTTAATTTTTCATTCGTTTCGATCATCCCTCCGACAATTTTAAGAATTGTCGACTTTCCCTACAATGTCAAGCAATTGTTACATAAAATTAGACGATATTTCTATCGCCTAATTTATAAACAAAACTTTTATTTTAACTTTTTTATACGTTCACTTTCTGTTAGAATCCTCATTTGTTCAATAGCAATTGCATTTAATTTTTCTATCCTTTCAGTTGCATCCATTCCCTCATTTATAAAAACAGCATTTAAGTTCTCAAGATTTGATAAACACACTAATTGTGATATATCAGCATAGTCTCTCATATTTCCTTTTAACTCCGAATTACTTTCACGCCATTCTTTTGCTGTCATTCCAAACAAAGCTACATTTAATATATCTGCTTCACTTGCATAGATATAGTTTATTCTTTCCTTTGATAATTTTTCAGGGACAAGTTTATTCTTAATTGCATCTGTATGAATTTTGTAATTTATCTTAGCTAAATTCCTCTTGATATCCCAACCTAATTGTTTTTGTTCTTCTTCTTTTAAGCGCTCAAACTCTTTAATAAGATAGAGCTTAAAATAAGGTGATACCCAAGACGCAAATTCAAAAGCTATGTCTTTATGTGCATATGTTCCACCATATCTTCCTGCTTTGGCAATAATTCCGATAGAATTCGTCTTATTGACCCATTGTTTAACCGATAAAATAAAACGATTAAAACCTGCTTCATTTTTAATTCCCTCGAATTCGGTGGAATTAAAATTCGCATTATACATTTCTTCCCATATTCCTAAAAATTCAATTGTATTTTTATTCCTTAGCCATTTTTCTATCAGTGCCACACCATTTTCAACATTTCTAACCATGTCGGTTAAAGAAATATAATCTCTATTATCTATGGCAATAATGCTAATTTCTGATCCTTCTACATTTATTTTAGACACAAAAATCACCTCACAATATCTCATTTTAACTATAATTATATCATTTTTTTGTTTGTTCCTAAATATTTACACTATCAACTCATAGTAAACAGTACTATTTATTTCCGCAAATTTTCTCGCCATTATTTACATTTTGGCGTATTAAAATTAAAGTTGGCGAGATTATGAGTTACTTTTAATACTATCCATCTATATTTCTACAATTTCTATTTCTCCACTTCTTGATACAATTATCTTATCAATTTTATTGTCTAAATAAGCCTTCAATAAACTTTCTTCGTCTAAGACTGTAATATCCGTTTCTTTCCTTGAATCAATCTTCTCTGACTTCAATTCTTCCAATTTACTCTCCAATAATATCTTTTTATCTTGGATAAAAGTTTTTTCCTTTAAATAGTCCTCTTTTGAAATATTTTTCTTTTTATAGTTTTCATAGATGATTTGTAAATTGCTGTTTAATATGGATATTTCCTTTAGAATCTCTTCTTTTACATTCTTGTGTTCTATGACTTTCTCTTCATTTAATGTGTTTTGTATCTTAAAATCTTTTAATTTGGGTTTTATAAGTTCAATAATATCTTTCTCTTTGATATTGTTTGGTGTTTTCTCAGCTTTACATAAATTACAATAATAACTTTTATATTTGTATATTTTATCTGAATTTTTCTTTTGTCTAATATCACTGCGAAAACTCATATGTCTACCACATTCTTTACAAAAAATCTTATCAGAAAAAATAGAACGATTTTTGTTTCCTGTATATCCCCCAAAACTTCTTTTTTCTTTTATTTTCTTTACCTCATCAAATACTTCTCTTGAAATAATCGCTTCATGGGTATTTGGAAGTATTTTCCACTCCTCTTCAGGAAGTAAAATTCTTTTTCTTCCACCTATTTTTGTTTCTTTGAATTTATTATATACATAATCTCCTGTATATAGTTCGTTCCTTGTAATCTGTGAGATAGCTGCATTTGTCCAAACTCTTTTCTTTACCTCACTTCCAGTAATTAAATTTCCAGTATAATCAGAAAGTTTCAGTTCTTCTTTTCGTTCAGAGCGTGTGATATAACCTTTTTCATTAAATATATTAGCCACTTGAATACACGAATATCCTTTTAGCAATAAATCAAAAGCTTCTTTAACTATAAAAGCTGTTTTTTCATCAATGATGATACTATGTTTATCTTTAGGATCTTTAATATATCCAAAAGGTGCTGCCCAATTTATATTTTTCCCCTGCGATTTAATTTGCCTAATAGAACTTCTTACCTTTTCAGATAATTCCTTACTAAATAAATCATAATACAATGTCTTAAACTGTGTATCTGTATCTAAGCCATTACCTTGTTCTTTTAAAGAATCATAGTTGTCATTAACAGCAATAAATCGTATTTTTAGAAATGGTAATATATTGCTTAAGTAATCCCCAAGCAAAATATAATCTCTTGAAAACCTAGACATATCTTTTACAATTATAGTTCCTACTTTACCACTCTTTATATCCTCAATAAGCCTTAAAAATGAAGGTCTATTTGTATTAGTGGCAGAATATCCGTCATCTACATATTCTTCTATTTCACAACTTTTTAAAGATGTTTCATTTTCAATGTAGCTTTTTATATAATCTCTTTGATTTGCTATACTTTCACTTTCATCTACTTTGTGATAATCTTCTTCAGAAAGTCTTAAATATATAGCTATCTTATTCATGCTCTACCTCCAACTGCTTTCCCACATCTTTATCAAGTTTAAACTTAAAATATATGGTAACCTGCTTATACTCTGATATTTCTATATGGCTAATTAATGTATCGACCAATTCTTTATCAACTTCTATGCTTTTAGCATCCAAGCAGCAAAATAGTACATCTATAAATTCTATAATTTCTCTTTTTTTCTTTTTTATATTTCTTATTCTTTCATCAAAAACTTTTAATTCATTTTTTAAGGTTTTTATTTGATTATTTATTTTTTTACTTTCTATTTTAAAATCACTTAAAAGAACCTCTCCTTTAACATAGTTTTCATATTGTTCTTGTAGATTGATACTAAGAGAAGCAATCTTTTTATTATTTACATCTGTTTTTATAGAAACTTGATTTATCTTTTCAGCACTTATATTTTCTAAATATATTTTTAGTTGTAATCTTTTATCCTTTTTATAAAAGCTTGAAAACAGTCTTTTTAAGGTATCTACTAAAATTTTGTCTAGGTCTGTTTCGTATATTCTTACATGAGATTTTTCTAAGTTTAATCTGTCTCCACCTTTACAATAATAGCAATAGCAAATCTCATCATGATATTTCCGTCCTCGTGGTCCATATTGTTTTTTCAAATATCTTCCACAAACACTGCACTGTATGAGGTCGTCATACTTTCCTTCTTTTTTATAATCTCTTTGAATTTTTACTCCAACATTTTCTTTTCCGTCTTTTATTATGTTTTTCAGTGAATGGTAAGGTAGATAGTTTTGTTTTTTCTCCTTTATCTCTCTGATATTTTCAAATGTAGTTTTGTCTATTAACCCTTCGTGGGTGTTCTCTGTTATAATCCACTCTTCTTTGTCACGAAACTTACTTTTCCTACTTGGATCATGTCTATTTGAGTATACTCTTTGAATCAAATTCCCAATATATACTTCATCAGAAAGCATTTTTGATATATAAGAAATATCCCATTGTTTTGTATCTTCTTTATCCTTAAAAATTTTACCTGTTCTTTTATATTCATCAGGTGTCGTATATGTTTTAGTCAATTCTCTTACTATTTGCATATTAGATTTACCTTGACCTGCCATATAAAAGATAAGTCTTACTACATCTGATGCCTTTTCGTCCATCACCAGAACTCTTTTTCCATCAATTTTATCAACCTTATAGCCATACGGAGCCATCGCTCCTATAAAAGACCCTTGTTTCATTTTTATTTCTTTAGAGGCTTTTATTTTCTTTGAAATATCTTTTGCGTATAAATCATTGAAGATATTTTTTATTGCTATTTCATAACTCTGTTCTGATTTTATACCGTCTTTAGTATCCAAATTATCATTTACGGAAATAAATCGAACTCCCAAAAATGGAAATACTTTTTCGATATAGTTTGCGATTTCTAAATACTCTCTACCAAACCTTGACATATCTTTTACTATGATACAATTTATCCTACCTGTTCGGATATCTTCCATCATTTCAATAAATGCAGGTCTTTTAAAATTTGTTCCAGAATACTCATAGTCCTTGTATACTCTTAAAATCTTTATATCTTTTTCTTTTGCAGCATTTATACAAAGTTCTTCCTGCATTTCAAGTGAATTACTTTTATCCCTGTAAGCTTCCTTTCTTTCCTGTGATAATCTAGCATATATACCGGCAATGTATATTTTTTCAATCACTTTTCCAACTTCTGTTTCTGATTGTGATATATGCCTGTTTTTTGTTCTAGCCACAGCATACCTCACTTTCAGCACTTACAAGACTTTTATTCATAACAGTGGGAATAGTTTTTGACTTCCTACTTATATAGACACTTTTCTTTTTTATGGTGTTAGATTTAATATCAGGCTTATCCGTTTTTGTCATTTCTTCAAGTAAAAACAATTCTTCGGTATGATTAAACCTAACATCTATCGTCTTATCTTCAGAAATAAAAATTTTATCAATAAGCATCACAACAGACAATCTATCTATTTCAGATAAATTTTTATACTTGTTAATGTCGATGATCCAACTCTTATTTTTGTCAATCTTCTCCTTAGTATATTCCTGTTTTTTCAATCTATACTCGATACTTTCATCTAATTTAGTCAATTTCTCTGTATAGTTTTTTCTAAAAAGTTGATATTCTTCTTTACTAATAACATCTTCTTTTAGGTCAAGGTAAAGGGAAGATAAGAGTTCTTCTGTCATTGCTTTTTCTCGTCTTAGTATAGGAATTTGATTGTCTTTCAAATTTTTATTTATATCTATACGCTGAACTTTAGAATATAGATTTTCATTAAATTCAATGTAGGACTTCATTATTTTAGATACTGCTTTTATCAATGTTTCTTCTTTTATGCTGTGTCTTGTGCAAGATTTTTCCTTGTTGTACTTTGAACAGATATAGAATATCTCTTCTCTTTTTTTATACTTTACAGTCCTTCTAATCAAAGAACTTCCACATTCTTTACAAAAAAGCATTCCTGTAAAAATATCAATTTTGTCCTTTCCACGAGAATTATTCAAATCTCTTTTTAACATAGTATTTGCAATAGTAAAAACTTCTTTACTTATAATTGCTTCATGGGTATTTTCTACTCTTATCCATTCTTCTTTCTCTTTTTCTATCTGCTTTTTATTTTTATAACTTAAAGTAACACTCTTTCCTTGTAAAGTATTTCCAATATATACTTCATTTTCTATAATTCTATTTACTGTCTTTGCTGACCAAGTTCCACCTTTTGTATTTTGAAATCCATTACACTTAAATCCTTGACTTTCTTTATATTTTCTTGGAGTTAAAACTCCTAAATGATTTAGTTCATCTGCAATTGCCTTTGAGGAATATCCCAAGAGCTTCATATCAAATATATTTTTAATGTTGTTAGCAATCTGTTCATCAACCACTAACTTATTTTTGTTCTTTTCTGATTTTTTATATCCATAAGGTGCAAAGGCACTGATGAAATCACCTTTTTCTCTTTTTATCTTCTGAGAGCTTTTTACCTTATTGGAAATATCTCGGCAATAACTGTCATTAATGAAATTTTTTATAGGAAGTATAAGGTGTGTATCGTTTATATCTGCACTTTGACTATCGTAATTGTCGTTTATAGATATAAATCTTATCCCGTTTTCTGGAAATATTCTTTGAATATATTTTCCTGCTTCTATATAATCTCTTCCGAATCTCGATAAGTCCTTTACAATAATTGTATTGAACTTTCTATCATAGGCAGCCTTTATCATTTCTTTAAAATTGGGACGATCAAAATTTGCACCTGAATATCCATCATCTACATACTCTTTGACTATTGGAATTTGATTTCTTCTTGCATAAGAGTTTATAATTTCTCTTTGATTGGATATCGAGTTACTTTCTGTTTTTTCGCCATCTTCTTTTGATAATCTTAAATACATAACTGCCAAATTTTCTTTTGCTAAATTGTTTTTAAACATAAAAAAGCCTCCTTTAGTTCAATTTACATACAATAAATCAAACCAAGGTTAGGCTTCCACAAAAATATTATAACGCTCCTTATATTTTTTGTCAGCCCCTAATAGACAGAAAATTTTTCTTTGATGTATTCCTCTACTAAATTTTCTAAGCTAAATCCATTTTCATTAAATTTAACTTCTATATTCCAACCATCAATTTGATTTATCATCTGTTTATCTTTTTTATCTGTTTTCATTTCTGTATTTATATTATGTTCATCACACATAATACCTTCTCCTTATCTTCAATATTTTTAAGTTTTTTGACATTGACAAGTGCATTGGCTGCAACATAGGAATTTCACCTCCGCCCCTTTTCAAGATGAGCCGGCTTCAACTGTAGAAGTATCATTATCCCTGTTAATATCATCGCACAAGAGTTGCCACCCTCTTTTTATACAAACTTATTTACCGCTCCAAACCTTATATCCTCTACAAATGTAGGTATTCATTTAAACCAATTATCTTAGCAGGTTTATCTTGGCGTAAGTTGTAAATTGCTCAATTAACAGTTAACGTCTTGTCTTGGTCTATTCAGTTGTCAAGGTTCAAAATCTATATATAACGAGGTATAAAAGTCCCTCTATATATAAGCCTTACTTTCAGGACAACTTTTAACACTTTTTTGAATATTTTTTTGAAAAATTTTAAAAAAATAGAGGACAGAGAAAAATATCTCTGTCCCCTACTTGATTTACCTATCCAAAAGTTTTCTCAGTTTCTCTAAAATCTTATTTCTTAATCTACTAATTTTCATTGGATTTGTGTTTCTTTGTTTTGCAACTTCTATGAGAGTTTTATCATCAAAATATAGTAATTTGATTAGGTTTCTTTCTTCCTCATTTAAATTGTTTAATGCACAATGCAGATCTTCTATTAGCATTTTAGTTTCAATAATCTTTTCAACATCAATACTCTTATCCGCAATATCTACAACACTTGTATTAAAATCTCCAAAATGAAATACACCGTGCTTTATATCCAGGCGCTTCAAATGAGCTTCATGATTAATCTCTTTTTTATATGCTCTATACACTTCATCAGGTACATATATTTTTTTACCCTTAACATAAATGTATTTTTCTTTATCATTATCTGACATCCTTTGGTCCTCCTTTTTTTACTCGTTTTTCGATTTTTGAGCATAAAAAAGGAGGACTACGGCATTTAGGCATGTCGAGTCCTCTGAAAAATAGAAGTTTTAAAACTAAAAACTGTTTTCTGTTAAACCTAAAAAGTTAACATAAACATGCTATTAAAATAGATAGGTATTCTTATCGTGGTTTTATTTATAGTTTTCTTCATTGATATATCTACCTCCATCACATTTATATATATCACTAAAAGTAGATATATTTGCATTAATTCTGCTTCATATCTAAAAATTCTATAGAAAGTGTTAATATCTCTAGATTCTCATAAAATTTATTTCCTTCCAAGCATATGAACTTATCCAAGTTTTTCTTGTTAAAATAATCTATAAATTTTAGTTTTATTTGTTTTTTCAATTTTGATTGGCTTTGGATTCAACTAAAAATAAGACTAAATCTTTCAAAAATCAATTCAGATAAAATATCATTCTTATTTTTTTATAGTTATACAAGCATCCTGTGCTTATTCCTGCTGGTTTATATGTCTTTCTTTGTTATCTATGCAAAACCTTTAGAAATAAATACTTCTACACTAGTATCTTGTATTTGTAATTTTCTTTTATTAGCAGGTAATCTTTCAATTATCGAATTTTCTTTACTGATATATTATTTTTCCCATAAAAATATTATAAAAATCAAATCTTTAATTATTTAAATTCATAGTTGAAATAGCCTTGGCTTGCATTGCTAAACCTACCATTATCATAGTAAAATCTACAACTGGTTCTGCCCACCAAACAGCCCCTACTCCAAATACTCTTGGAAATATAAGTAAGGCTGGAACAAGTAGTATTAACTGTCTTAGCATTACAATCATTCCAGCTTTTTTTCCATCCCCTATCGCTTGGAAAAAAGTTATTGTCATAATCATAATTCCATAAAGAATAAATACTGAATAGAACATTCTGAAATTATTAACTCCACTTGAAATTATATCCTGACTTACTTTAAATAAACCAAGTAACTGTTTCGAAAATACTTGTGCTGGTAACCAAAAAATTGCTGCAAGTACTGTTCCTCCTATAGAAAATATCTTCATAGTTTCCTTTACTCTATCGTATTGTTTTGCTCCAAAGTTTGTACCAATAATCGGCTGTAACCCCTGACTCATTCCCCAAATTGGTATAAATGAAAATCCATAAATTCTCAAAGTTGCCGACATTAATATTGCATTTGAATCTCCTCCGTATCTAAAAGCTTGTCTGTAAAGCAATGTTTGCTGAACCATGAAAAATACTTGCATGATCATAGCTGATACTCCTACTCCAAACATTTCCTTTGATATATCTTTTTCTTTTTTTATTTTCCCTATTTTTACATTTTCACTTTTATTCTTAAAATAATAAAGAGTAATAACAGCTTGAATTATTTGTGCTGTTACAGTTGCTATAGCTGCTCCCTCAATGGCATAATCACCCATTAATTTCATTAGTATTGGATCAAGAGCTATATTGATAAAGGCACCAAGTCCCATGATACTCATTGCTCTTTTCATAAGCCCTTCACCACGCATAACCATATTGGCTGACTGGGTAAAGTTTACAAAAATTGAGCCTAGAAATATTATTCTTAAATATCTTATACCTAATGCCTTTATTTCTCCTGTTGCTCCAATTAAATCTAAAAAATATGGTCCTAGAAGTATTCCTCCTATTGTTATAATCGTTGAAAAAAAGATAACCCAATAGATAAGATTTCCCATAAGTTTGTCTATAGTATCTTTATCACCTTTTCCCATGGCTCTTGATAAAATCGATGCCGAACCTATCCCTATAAGCGTTGCAATCCCATTATTAAAAAATGTAAGTGGCATGGCTATTGAACAAGCTGCCATGGCATTTTCCCCTATTATCTGTCCTGCAAATATTCCATCCATAAGTGGATATAGGCCTATAACTACCATCCCAATTACTGCTGGTATAGATAATTGAAACATTAAAGACAATGGCTTCTTGGTCAACAACTGTTCTTTCATGTTTTGTTTCATTTTTAATCCCCTCAATATATAAATTCTTCTGCTAATTTCGTTTTTTCTAATAAATTGTTATACAATTTTGATTCTTCTATCAGTTCTTTGTGATTGCCTTGGCTTTCCACATGTCCATTTTCTATGACTATGATTTTATCTACATTTTCAATAGATTTTAATCTATGGGAAATAATAATAACTGTTTTATCCTTTATTAATTTATTCAAACTTTCTTGAATTTTCTTTTCATTGTCCACATCAAGGCTTGCTGATATTTCATCTAATATAAGAATTGGTGCATCCTTTAAAAAAGCTCTTGCAATAGAAAGCCTTTGTCTTTCACCACCAGAAAGCTCTGACCCATTTTCCCCTATAACTGTATCTAATCCATTAGGAAGTTTATTAATAAAATCCATACAATTTGCAAGGGTAGCTGCCTTGATAACTTCTTCATCGCTGGCATCTTTTTTACCTATACGAATATTTTCTAATATAGATGAGTTAAATAAAGTAACATCTTGAAAAACAATAGATATTTTCTTAAATAAAGAATCTGTGGAAATGTTTTTTATATCCTTTCCATCTATTAAAATTTGACCTTTATCATAATCATATAATCTTGATATTAATCTTAATATACTTGTCTTTCCAGAGCCAGAAGCTCCAACTAGAGCCGTTACCTCTCCCTGTTTCGCAGTAAAGCTAATGTCCTTTAAAACCTGATTATCATCATAAGAAAAAGCTACATTTTTAAAGACTATATCAAACATATTCAGTTCTACATCTTTACCCTCTTGAATTTTTGTTTCCTTAATCTCCCTAATCCTTTCAACACTTGGATCTATAGAGAACACTTCTAATAATCCTTCTTTTGATAAATCGAAAATATCTTTTATCTTTATGGCAGCCATTAAATAACCTAAGAGGTATAAAATGTCAATCTCCCCAGATAGAATAAGGCTAATACCAACATAACTAACTACTGCTATACTTACGAAAGAAAACATAGTAGATAAACCTAATGTTATAATAGAACTCTCTTCCACTTTTAAATGTATTTTTTCACTTTCATCCATCTGTTTATAAAGTGATGTCTTCACTTCATCAGATAAGTTGAAACTATTTATTTCTTGTTGAAGTTCAATAGTTTCTTGGAATTTTTCTGAGTTTTCTCTAAGTACCTTGTGATATTTCTTGTTTCCTTTTACCTGCGACTTTTTAGCAATAGGTATTAGTATAAAACTTAAAATAGTTGGGATCATTACTGCTAGCCCCATCTTAAAATTGCCTATCATTAACATAATTCCAATTAGTGGAAAAAATAAAACCATTCCTCCTACTTTAGGTATTGAATGACTCATAGCGTGTTCTACTTTTTCCACATCTGCCATAATCGTTTGAGATATATCTGATAAATTATGTTTTGAAAAGTAGGATAGGGGAAGTTTTGATAGAGTTTCAGCAATATCTATTCTTAAATTAGCACTCTCTTCATAAGTTGTAGTATAAAGATCATCATATTCTTTGGATAACAAAACATGCATTATTACTAATGTAACAACAGAAACTCCAAAATATAAATAAGGGCTTTTAACATTTTTCAAAAGAAGCGCATCTGTTAACATCATTAAAATAAAGGCAGGAACCATATTAATACAGTAAACCAAGAAACTCGATATAGTAGATTTAGTGAGATCTTTAGCTCCTTTATCAGTCAGACAAAAGCGTTTTTTATAAAATTTCCTCATCTTTAACCCTCCATTGATTTGCACTGTCATAAAGCTCTAATAATTCCTTATATTTTCCACCTTTTGAAATAAGTTCTTGATCACAGCCTCTTTCAATTATTTCTCCATTCTCTAAAACTAAAATTTCATCAACAGAACGAATACTACTCATCCTATGGGCAATCATAATAACTGTTTTATCTTTCATAAGGTTTTTAAAGGCCTTTTGAAGCTCATACTCATTGTCTGGATCAATAGAAGCACTAGCTTCATCCATAATTACAATTTTAGATTTCTTGAGCATGGCTCTCGCAATAGCAATTCTCTGTTTTTCTCCTCCTGATAAATAGACTCCTTTTGAGCCGATCATGGTATTCTCCCTTTCAGGAAACTTATTTAAAATAACATTACAACCTGCAAGTTCCATAGCCTTCATAACTTCTTCCCTACTTGCCTTTCTATTAGCAAGAGCAACATTTTCGTAAATAGATGTCTTAAAAAGTTTGCTATCCTGAAAAACAAAAGAAATTGTGTTTATTAGAGCATCCTTACTATAAGATTCTAGGGGTCTCTCTCCAATCTTTATACTACCACTATCTACTTTGTAAAATCCAGATAATAGCTTTACAATAGTCGATTTACCTGAACCTGAATGTCCAACTAATGCATATTTTTTTCCCTCTTGTAATTTAAATGATAAGTTTTCTAATACCTTATTTCCATTGTAGCCGAATGTTACATTATCAAACTCTATATTATAGTTTTTGAAATCACTAATCTCTCCATAATTTAATTTATCTTCATTCATTTTTTTATATAAGTCTTCTAAAGTATCTACAGCATACCTAGCGTTAAAGATGTTCATACTAGCCCACATAATTTTCATAAATGAAACCATCATTACCCCACTTAAAAATAAAGTCATGAATAGTTCAACAACAAGCAAATTAACATTATTTACTTTATTTATAGTAAAAACTAATGGTATAGACAAAATTGCAATAATGCCAAAAAATATCCATTGATATAAAACATAAGGTTTTTTAGAACTAATAGAGTAATCAAGAGCATACTTAGAGTAATCCTTAATCGCCTTATAAAGATTTTTAAAAGACGCTACAGTAGCTCCAAATATTTTAACAACCTGCATTCCTCTAACATATTCTACTGTTTCACCACTTAAAGCTTCTAGAGAATCCTGATAAAGTTTCATGAACTCTCCTCCACCCATCATGTTCTTTAAAATAAGAGCCCCTACTATTGTTAGTATAAGAATAACTATTCCCACTCTACTACTAATAGAAAAGGCAAGTATTAAAGATAAGACTGGAATTAAAAAAGCTTGTGAATTATCTGGTATCATATGTGCTACTGCCGTATGAGTTTTAGCTGCATTATCATCAATAGTTTTTCTTATAATTCCAGATGGATTTAAGTCATAAAAACGAAAACTTGCTCCTGTAAGTCCATCTATCCCTTTCTTTCTCAAATTAGTTTCTAAACGAAATCCGAGCTTATGGGAAAATAAACCTGATAGTAAATATACCAAAGCTCCCAACGTCAAACTCAAAACAGTTTGAATAGACATTGCTCTAGCAACTAATAAATCCTCCTCAACAATTGAACTTCTTAAAAATTTATACAACAATGAATATCCGTACACCATCAGAAACGCAGATAGTGCTGATAAGAAAACTGCTATATATCCATTATGTTTTCCCTCAGGCACATAGGAAAAAAGCCTTTTGTAAATTTTCATATTTACCCCCTTAATAATATTTTGATAAATTTCAAATAAAAAATACGACTTACTTGATAACTTTTATCATAAGTATATTGTAAAATATTTTCGTTTGTTTTACAATATATATAGGTTTATATGTCTAAACGTGTTATTGGAGGTTTGTATGGAAAATTTTGAAAGTTTAATAAATGCTTATGTTTCATCGGAATTAAAAGACGAGAATTATTTTCATCCTCTAGGGAGGTATTATATAGCTAATACGAAATTATATAATGGTTATTACTGGTATTACGAAAGTAGCGACTTTATAATAGACATTCATAATCTTTTCATAAAAGAAGATTTTGTAGAAGATGGCGTTGAATCAATGCAAAATTATGTTACATTAATTTCCAATTTTGTAATGTCTGGAAACGGAGAATGGTTTAATCCCTATCAGTCAATTGAACCTTTTTCTATGTTTGTTATGGATCCAAGCGACAAAAAGAATAGATATCTTATACATAAAAATTCTAGATTGTGTCTTGTAGGTGTAAAATTTAAAAAAAGTTTTTTAGAAAAATACTATCCACCATATTCTTACTCAAATAATGTAGATGATTTAAAAGATATGTTTTTTCAATCTAAAAATTCAATTATTAATCCAATAAGTAAGATTGCTAAAGATATTTTGACTTGTAAACTTGAAAATGCTGAAGCTAAACTTTTCTTTGAGGAAAAGGTAAAAGAGTGGTTTTATATAACTGTTGAAGCTAGTGAAGATTCGAAAAATTTTAAGCCTCTTTCAACCGAAGATGAAAAACTTATTGAGAATGTAGAAAGATATATTAGCGATCATTATTCTAACAACATACCTCAATCACTTCTAGAAAAAATCGCTTGTATGAGTGGAACAAAGTTAAAGGAAAGTTTTAAGAAAAAAAACAATTTGAGTATTACAGAATTTACCCAAAGAAAAAGAATGAATATAGCAGAACAATTATTAGTAACCACTGATCTTGAAATAAGACATATAGCTAAAACTGTTGGGTATACTTCAGCTAGCCGATTTAGCAAACTTTACAAAAGATATAAGGGAGTTTATCCTAATGAGGTTAAAATTATGATTAATTTAAATAAATAAATCTAAACCATATTCCTAAAAAGAGGACTAAGACGCCTCAATATGTCTAGTCCTCTTTTTAGAATTTTTAATACTATTAATTAACAATATAAATTTATATCTCATTGAAAATCATAGTGTAAAATATCTTGTGTAAACGTAAAGTTGTTCCTTAGATAGAAAAAGAGGATCCAATCTTGTAAGATTAAGTTAACACAACTAAATCACATGAATATTGGAGAACCTCATAACAAATTTTAACAAAGAATTGATTGAAGTGCTAGCCCAAGGAGTAGATGTTACAGAAATATTTCGCTGTCAACCGGAAGATGCGATGAATCTTCTTCTAGAAACAGAAAAAAACGTTTTTTAGGATTTGAGCCCTGTGATACCAGTGAATACAACTCTGGGAATTCTAGAAATAGCTACTACACTAGAACCCTTAAAGGCAAATATGGTATATTACATCTTAAGATGCCTATGGATAGGAAGGGGCTCTTTTCTCAAAAACCCCTATCTTTTTTTAACGAGTCAAATTCTACTCTTGAAGATAACATTAAATTGTTCCACCAAAATGGTCTAACAACCAGAGACCTATTAGAAATGATTGAGAAAATATACGGTCAGCAAACCGTATCAAATAGTTCGAAGTCCACCCTAGAGGAACTATAGCTTTTTAAAAAGAACTCCAGACAGGCCGCTGTCTACTGCTATGTTACCTTTCTCTCCATAAGACGAGATTCGGTTAGCAAAGAAGCTGTTCATGATATTATAGGAATCACAAAAGAAGGCCACAAAGAGGGTCTAAGCTTTGCTATTTATCCCATAGAATCTGCTTCTAACTACAGAGAAATACTCCAAGATCTTAAATCCAGAGGACTAGAAGATATCGTTCTCTTTGTTAGCGATGAATTAACAAAACTAAAGCATACTCTTAACGATGAATGTCCCTTATCAAAACATCGATCCTACTGGATACATATCATAAGAAATATAGCCAATAAAGTAAGAGTCAATAATAAGTCACCCCTACTGGAAGACTTAAACTTTCCTTAGAAAATTTGTTTGATAAATGGGCAGACAAATATCCTAAAGTAAAAGAACAATTTCCCCATGAAACATCTCTGGAAAAGTATGTGTATACCGATGTTTCAAAATACAACACGACGTTTTCTTCTATGATCCATAAGGAATTTGGGATGGCACTATATGAACTAAGTAAACTGCTAAATAAAACATAAGGAAAGCGCCAAAGCAAAAATTTTTCATCCAATATATGGGATTAAGGTACAAAGCATGTAGCATTATCTAGTTAGGTACAATTTACTTAGTTTCACAAGAGGTTACACAATTTATTTAACACTACCTTGAAAACTCTATGCCTTAATAATTTTAAAGTGTAATACTGAACAATTATTAGTTAACTATAAAATTATCTTCTTATTAATGTGAATATTTTTTATAATTTCATTAAGATATCAAGTTAGACATATCTTATTTTTTCTAAATCCAATACACGATTGCAAATTAAACTTGCAAATTCAAAATCATGGGTAGCTATAAAAATAATTTTATCTTTTGAATGTGACTTTAATAATTCTACAGTTTTAATCATATTTTTATAATCAAGCCCACTTGTAGGCTCGTCTAAAATAAAAATTTCTTTATTACACAATAGTCCACAAACTATGGCAAGTCTTTGCTTTTGTCCCCCAGACAAAGTGTTAGGGTGGCTATTTTTATAATTATATAAGTCAAAATCATTTAGCAGTTCATTAATTAAATCATCTTTTACGTTCTTTATTCCTAATTTACATTCAGCAAAGACACTATCGGCAAATAATTGATAATTTACGTCTTGCATAACCATATAAGATATTTGCTTTCTTGCTTTTTCATCAATTTCTTTAGATTTTAAAATAAACTCACCCTTATAATCAGTATAAAGTCCACAAAGAGTTCTTAAAAAAGTAGTTTTCCCTATGCCGTTAGATCCTAAAACAGCAATAATATCACCCTTGTTTGCAGAAAAACTAAGTCTATCTGTAAGGCATTTATCTTTCCTATAAATTGAAACATTATTTACCTGTAAATAAGACTTACCTATAATTGGTGATTTTTCTTTTATATTTAAACTAGGTTTGTTTCTTGTTCTTAAACCCATAGTCTTAATTTCATCTTCAGATAAACTTAAAAAATCTTTATTGGAAAAAATTTTATCAATTTTCCCATTCTTCATATAAATAATTCTATCAACTAAATCCATTATATAATAGATTCTGTGTTCAGATATAATAACTGTTTTACCACTCTCTTTCAACATGGATAAGTGTTTTTTTAATATATCTATTGTCGGTATGTCCAAATTAGAAGAAGGCTCATCAAGTAAATAAATATCTGGATTTGTTGCATAAACTGATGCAAAAGCAATTTTTTGTTTCTCTCCTCCAGATAAATGAAAAATATTTCTATTTTTTAGTTTATTTATTTCTAATTTCTTGCAGGTTTCATCTAATTTCTCTTCTAAAATTTTTGTTTCTACTCCTTGGTTTTCTAGTCCGAATACAATTTCACTATTTGTATCCACATTAAAGAATTGGGTTCTAGGATTTTGAAAAACACTGCCGACATTTTTTGAAAGTTCAAACATTTGATAGTCAGATAATGATTTATCATTTATTTTTACATCACCATTTAAATCTCCTTCATAATAATATGGTATCAACTTATTTATAAGCCTTGTAATAGAGGTTTTTCCAGAGCCAGAAGAACCACATATTAAAATAAACTCTCCTTTTTTTATTTCTATATTTATATTATCTAGGCTAATATCCTTAGAGTTTCTATATTTGAAACAAACTTCATTTAACTTAATCATAAAAATACCTCAAATATATTGTAAATGCAGTAATTACTACTCCAATTATTAGAGATAAATAATCTAAAATTCCAAAATTAATCCTTATAATTGAAGTTCGTTTATTTGGTGATTCAATTCCCCTCGTGATAGAAGCTATAGTTAATTCATCTGCGGCTTTTGACGCCATAATTATCATAGGAGAATAAATGCATTCTACGGTTAAAGAAGGGTTTTTTATAAACCCCAAAAAAGATGGAGAAATTCCTCTAAACCTCATTGAATCTTTTATATATAGCCAATCTTCTTTTATAGTTGGTATATACCTAAGCATTACTGCTAGGGGGATAGAAATTTTTTTAGAAACACCAACATAATCCATAGCAGATAAAAACTCCCCTACTTTCGTTGTGCTAAGTATTATCATAGAGAGCATACATACCGGATAAATTTTATTAACTAAACCCAAAAATGGCATAAATATGCTTCTAAAAGTATTACTTCCATATCTTACAATTAAAATACTAAGAAAATATACTAATAGATATATTAATATCCCAGTAAAAGCAATTTTGATTTTTCTATTTATAAGACTAAAAATAGCAATTAATGCTACAAAAGCTAATTCATATTCTATTGAGGGCAATATACTAGATATAATTATGCACAAAAATAGTAAAACTATTTTTGTGCATGGATTAATATGTGTATTCAATTCTCCTGAAATCATATAATACCCGCCTTTTCAAATTGCTTTTTCAAAAGTTTAGAACCTATAAAAGCACTAAATAAAGCAACTAAAAAAGTTCCAATCACAATAACATAAATCATCCAATCAGCAGCTGCTGCATTCATAGACTCTATATATGTTATATCTGTCCCCTTCTCTATCATTGCATTTGACCAAGACTTAGGATCCATAAAATATACGACAAAAGTCCCTATATCTCCAAGTGCAAATACTCCAAAAGAAAGGATGTTTGTTTTTTTACTTTTATATGACTTGCTTCCTGCTATAAACTCAGCAATTATCCCCATAACTAAAGTTCCAAGACCCATAGCCCAATGCATGCCAGTTGCAAATCTCAAAATACAAATTATTATTGCCAAAATAGCAATAGTTCCTCTTTTAGCCACTTTCGAGATCAGAAACATAAATATTATTCCTGATAAAAGAGCACTACCCATTGGCTGATAAAAGGTTAATACAGGATTCATTCCAAAAGGCATTCCCCCAATCATATTAAATATAAAATAGAGAGCTGTAAAAACCCCTATAGTAATCAAATCCTTTGTTTTTAGACCATTCATATTATTTTTATTCATTTTTTCCTCCTTTTAAATCATTAATTTTAATTGCATTTTTTTTATACGGTTGAATTATTTTACTTTGTCCAAGCTCTCTAGATAATTCACCCCATGTCTCTATCGCTGAAATCAAGTATTGTTGCTCCACTATATTAGCCTTTTTACTATCTATACAATTTATAAATTCTATAATGGATTTTGAAATAGAATTAACCCAACTTAATTTCATCATACTACTATAAGTTTCTTCGTTATCTTCAGCTATTTCAAATGTTTTTAATTTCGAAAACTCATTGCTTTCTTCTAAATTAAATTTTCCATTTTTATCATGTGGCTTATCCAAACAACTCTCCCATATTATAGGTCCATTTGTACCTGATAATGTCAAATTCCCTGAGTTCGTTATAAACATTATTTTATGCATTAATAACATGTAATTATCTGGATTTTTCGCAGTCATTTGATTTTGCACACTTATACATATAGGAATATCGTTTATATACCCTTCTATAATCTCAAAAGGTGATTCTATATTCTGCGTAGATATATTTCTAAATTCATAAGGTTTTAGTCCTCCCAAAGCTCTTCCCAAAATATCTATAAGAGGAAACAATACATGTACACTGCATTGTGCAGAAATAAATCTAATTTTCGACAACTTATTTAGCTTTTTAGATAAACTCAAAAATGTATCTACACTTTTTAAATTTGGATAAAATGTGTTAAGTTTATAAAAACAAGAATTTTCTCTTGATAATTTCAAAAACTCTATATATTCTTTTAAATGAACTGGTTGTTCCTGAATTACATTTACTCCATTCTTTAACAGTTGCTTAACCAAATCACTGCCTGCCCCACCTATCAATGTTGACCCTATAACAACACAAGCCAAATCTATTTCATTAAGATTCACATCATTTAAGGTTGTATATATTGGTATTTTATACTTTTTAGCATAACTTTGAGACAATTCACTACCTTTTGACAAAATGCCTACTATCTGAAATTTTTCATTCATATTTTCGATAGCTTTTATATAAAACTGTCCAAATCCTACACCACAAACCAATACTCTATATTTGTTTTGCATAACTTATATTTCCCCCCTTTCTTGGCTAACACAAATTTCATCTCTTATTGATTTGCCATTTAATTTAATATCTAAAATAGCTTTTCTGTATAGCAACTCTTCTAAAACATCTTTACTATCCAAAATCTCAAACGCCCACATTGTTTTATTTATGTCATCTCTATCCAACAACTCTTTTACACACATTGCTGTTAAATAACCGTTTATAAGATAAGTATCTCCACATATAACTTCTAAAAACTCCTCATATTCCCCAAACCCATAGTCTAGAATTATAGAACATTGATACTTGTATTGAAGTAAATTATCCTTAGCTTTTCTTTTACTTGATATTTGCTCATTAATGTAATCGGCAACTTGATATACTTTCTCCAAGGAATATTCTTTCTGGATTTCTGAAACACCCTGTCGTAGAATCTTATCATGCTCTGGGTTGAGATACACATTATTCCAATAAACTTCATTATTAGGAAATTTTTCAGAAACATTTAATAACTCTTTAGAAATATATTTTATACATACAGAATTCAAAGGTAAAAAATCAACATTATTTTGTTCTTTTAAATCAACTTCTCTGCTTATTTTTTTCTTTTCTCCTTTATAGATAAAACAATTGGTCTCAATATATCCATCTAATGAACTCATTAAAACATCAATTAATGCATTTAATGTCACTTTCTCATTTCCTCCAGCATACATGTAAATACGTTTTAAGTTTTTTGAATATTTTTCATTGAGCCACTTCAAAACAATTCCAGATAATCCTGGGAAATTTCCAGTACCTATTACAGATTTTGTATTTAAAATTATTTCATCATCCAATAAATTAACGCCAAATAAATCAACATATTTTAAATCAAGTTTTTTTATTGCATAAGCAATTTTAGGGCTTGTAACATATGAAGGTCCTGTCGCATTAACTATCAAGTCGCAATCCTTACAAAAAAGGTACAACTCTTTATCATTCAAAACATCAACGGATACGTGCTCAATATATTTATCTACGAGATCTTTTTTTATATATCTATGTCCACATCTTAACCTATACCCACTTTGCTTCAACTCCTCAAATACTATATTCCCGCAAAAGCCACTAGATCCCAATATACCTATCTTTTTTTTCATTGTTTTTTATCTCCAAAAATATTTTTAAATACTTCACTTGCCATTTTCCCATTTAAACATGTTAAGTGATTCCCTTTTATTTTTTGTAGCTTTATATCCCCTAAAGTTGCATTCTTCCAAAATTTTTCATTATCAATATTATCGAGCGGTAAAAAAGTAAATTTTTCATTATCACAATATAAAACTTTTACATCTCCTACATAATTTTCAGGCTCATATAGCATAGCAGCCTCAAAACTTTGAGAGAATATGTTAAATCTTTGCTTAATATTACTTAAAGTATTTATTTCATTAAGCTTTTCGTTTTCAATGCTATTTAACATCCTATTAAAACGCTCATTTTCATCTAATGTACTAAATTCTACATAACATTCTTTCACATTCTTAAATTTATCAATAGACTCTAAAAATAAATCATCCCTTTGCATTAATTTAAGATTATAATTCTTCGATAAGTATAGTAAGCTCTTTCTCACTTCTTCGTCTGAAACTGAATGACCAGCTTTATTAATATTCGCTCCTATGAGTTGTGCAAATGCCCTTTCTAATAGAAAATTATTTAGTATCATCTTTTTGCATATCATAGTATCTATTGTGGTCACCATATTTACCTTCAAACCTTTTTCTAATAGAACTTTACCAGTTTCAATAGCTATCAACCCACCCGTACAAAATCCTATTAATTCGAATTCTTTTTCTCCCGTCTGCTCTAATAGATTTGCATACTCGTATCCTAATGTTGATATCAAGTTATCTGGAGATATTGATAAAAAACTTTTTTCATCAATATTTCCTAATCCGTATAAATTATACTTATCACAATTTTCATTTATTAATGGTATCAAGCTCGAATATGGTCCCAAGCTTCCTAAACCATCATGAAATAAAACACATGCTGAATTCGTAGTCTTTTTCTCACTCAGTAAAATTATTTTTCCTATACTCTCATTATCTTCTTTTAGTTCTTCTTGCGAGTTAAATATAAAATTACTACACATTTCTCTTAAGGAATCTGATTGAATTAAGCCCAACATTATCTGATCCCAAGGAACTTCTTTAAACTCTGCTAAGTTTTGTTTCATTTTAGAGGCAATCTGTGCAGCTATTAAAGAATCACCTCCTAATTCGAAAAAGTTGTCATTAATGCTCAAACTTTCAACTTTCAATGTTTCTTTCCATATTTGAACTAAATTTTTTTCTAAATTAGTTGCAGGTCCAACTTCCTTCTTATTTATTTCTTTTATTTTTACTCTTTTATTAATTCTTTCCTTTAAATCATCTCTTAGTTTTCTTCTATTAATACAAGCTTCCCTTGTAAGAGGGATTGAATTAATAACATTAAATGTATTAACTCTAATAGGATAAGGCAAGAGTCTTAATATATTATTTAAAATTCTTTTTTTATCTAAATCAATAATACTTTCTCTAAATTTTACAATATATAAACATTGTCCCAAAATATCTCGTTCTCTGCTATTGTCTGGAAAACACTTCACCAAATCACCATTGCAATAATTTATGATTTTATTCATGTCATTCATTGATAAAAACACTTGATCCGTATCTTCTCTAAATCCTTTTATATGGTCTAAGCCTGCATGAAACTCCATTGAAGTTAATAACGCATAACTTCCGGGTAAACCTTCAAGAATTACTAGATGTCCATTTCTAGTAAGCATTCCCTTAAATTGTTCTAATACTTCAGATTCATCATTTGCATTATGAAATACATTATTGCAAATGATTAAATCAAACTCTGAATTATTCATTCCCTGTTCAAAATAATCTTTATTTATATCGTAAATTCCAAAATCTATATTATTATACTTTATAAAATTTTTTTCTGCTTCATTAATAAATGACTGAGAAATATCAGTAAATAAATACTTTATATTATAATTTTTAATTTGCTTCATTAAATCAATAGTGGTTCCTCCAACTCCTCCCCCTACTTCTAAAATCCTGAAATCCTTGTTAGGAAAGCGTTGATTGAAATCATCTATAATATCATTAATATATTTTATCGTTGCTTTATTCATTATGTTACTTATAGGATTGTTTTTATATGCTGCTAAAGCTACATCAAAAGAACCATTTGGGAAAAATAACTCAACTGGATTTATCTTTCCTTGTAGCAATTTAATTAGATTCACTCGTGATTCATAAAAATAATTCATCATTATATCGCTGTATTTAACGTGCAAATCTATCTCTTTCCATTTTTCCCATGCCTTTCCTATATTATCTACTCTACAACTATTTAATTTGTATCCTCTGTTTGCGTTGTATTTAATAATTCCCTCGGAAATAAGTGCATTAAGCCATCTTTTCAATAATCTTTTGTATATATCAACAACCTTTGTTTCATAATATATTTCTTTAATAGAATACCACTTGTTTTTATTAACAAATACTCCTAATTTTAAAAATGTTTGAAAAATATCCTCTATAGCCGTTTCGTTTGATGCCTGCATCCACCTTAAAAAATTATCCAAGTTAAAGTCATCCACATCTTTTATGTTGAACTCCGAAAATTTAATATTTCTGGTATCTTTGGTTGCTTCAGAAAAATTTGGTTGGACAAACACATCTACGCTACAATCATTTTTATTGGGGACAATTGCAGACTTATGAATATCTTTTAAAGAATTAATTTTACTTTCAATTTCATAAACATTAATATCGTTACCCTCTAATTTTACATCACCAGTACTATCATGGGTTACTATTATACTATCTGATGTATACATTCCTCTAAATTTTGTTTTCGCAAGAACATTTTTTTGATCAGTACTGTTATATATGTCACTACTTGACTCATCGTTCGATTTTTTGTTGACGAATATATCACCTACAACCCATTCTGGGCACATAGACAAATGCTGATCCAAAATAGAAACTTCACCGCTCGATAGATTCTTGTTAAATGAAAGCAAATTATCTTCATGATCCATCTTTACATACTCTTTACATAAAATCATATACTGCTCATTATCTTGAATTGTAAAATCATCAATCATAAATATAATTCTAAAACTTTCTAATAACTCTGGAAATTGATTTATTAAGCTCATAGAGTCAATAGCAGTTATAACAATTAAAGTTTTAGAAATTATTGATTTTATTTTTGATTTACGAATATGATTTTTACATAACACTTCAAGTTGATGCATATTGACCTGTATGAATTCTGAGTCCATTATCATTTTATTATATTTTTGTTGTGAAATATTTTTGCACAGGTTTAATGTTGATTGAGATAATAAGCATATTAATAAATTCGTAATTAAAACACGGCTATTGTTATTTTCACAAACTAGTAATTCATCAGCTTTTCTTACTTTCAATAAATCAATTTGTTTTCTGACAAAAGAAAATATGTTTTTAACCTTGATAGGATAAAATCTCATTTCACCTAATTGATCCATCTCCTTTGAAATGAGTGTAGCCTTTGCTATATCAGTTATTTCAAATTTATCTGGTTTTTCATCATCAAAATCTTCTATCTGTTCCAAAGAAATAATTTTTAAATTTTTATAAATCTCTCCATCTAAGCAAAAATCGTTAATATCATTAATTAGAGCAAATTTAATATCATACTTCTTGTTTAGCGACTCTATTTCTTCTAAATCTTCCGTTTCATCAATAGGTAATGCTCCCCCTCCTATTGATAATATTGCTAAGATAGCTCCGACTTTTAAAAAAGCATCCGGTGAATTAATTAAAACAGTATCTCCAGCTTTGCATTTATTTATAATTAATAAATCTCTAATATTTCTTACTAGCAAACCTAATTTTTTATACGTATATTTTTGATTATAATTATTCAATATTATTTTAGAAGCCATTTCTTCTAGATATAGATTTCCAATAAAAGATTCAAAATTCATATTGTCATTAAACTCCGATGACAATATATGACTCTGGCCAAATGTTCTTAACACTTCTTTATCTTTGCTAGAGTTTTCTTTACGTCTATTTAGTATAATATCAGAGAATCTTGTAAAAGCTGATTCAATCATACCTTTAGGGAATATATTATCTCTTACATCCCATGTAATCAATATTCCACCCTTGTCTCTCATTACCTGACAATCAAGTATTACTTGTGGGGTCTGTGTTATTTTATAAACCAATTCCCCAAAATTACTTATACTGTTACTTTTAATGTTCTCTTGAATGCCTAAAGCACTTGTAAAAACATATGGATATATTATATTCTGTTTTCTTGATTTTGATACTTCTCTAAGAACTTCAATACCTGAAAAACTTCTATTATCAATATCCTTCCAAAGTTGAAGCTGGATATTTTGTGCATTTTCCACAAATTCATTTTCGTTTAAATTGCTTATTTCTAGTAAATTGATATCAGTAAAATCCCCTACAATAGAACTAATATTAGGATGAATATCATCTCTCTCCGAAATTGTGACATTTATACAAAATCTTTTTTCGCTAGACCAACGGCTTAATACTTCTGCATATGCTGTTAATATAAACGCTGTTAGGGTTATTTTGTTTCTGCTACAAATATCTTGTATTTCTAATTCTCTCTTTTCAGTTATACGAAGATTAAATTGTTTTATTGATACATTTCCTTCACTTGATTTGGTTGTTAATGTTGGTCCTTCAGGTAAATCTTCAATTTTTTTCAACCAATAATCTTTCGCTTTATTATAGTTGATTCGATATTCACTTGTTTTTTTGAAGTTTTCATCGAATACTATAATATCTCTAAATGTTATTCCTTTGTTTTCTAACTTAATATCTTCAAAATATGAGTCCTCAAGATCTCTAATTATAACTCCAATGCTTGTAAAGTCTGCAATCAACATATCCAAAGACAAATGAATTATACTGTAATCATCAAATGATGTTATTTCTATGTCATATAGTGGCCATTTCCCTAACTCATAAGTCTTTGAAGATAATCTCTTTCTAACATTTTCCAAATGTTCGTCATTAAAATGGTATTTTGAACACCTTTTAGTATATCTTATATCTGGAATATTATAATCCTTTAAGATTTTTTGTTTTCCATCATTGTAAATTACAGCATGTAACATTTCATTTGCTATTATTACATCAGTCCAGGATTTCTTAAATTTAGCTATATCAATTACAGGATATTTTATTTCACAATAAATTTTACAGTTTGTTTGTCCATATTTATATAGCTCCCCTTTACCTACTGTATAAGCTAATTGCATATTTGTTAAATCAAATTCTTCATTTAAATTTTCCTTGTCAATTATTACAGGAGAGCAACTTTTTGCAAGAAAATCTATTAACTCATCTCTTATCTTAGAAAGTTCCTCTTGAATTGCTTTATTCATAACACCTTTTGGGGAATTATAGCATAGTTTTCCATTTTCTAAAAATAACCTTATGCCTTGCTTCTGATATTTTAGAATAGTTTTTTCTATCGACATATGCCCTCCTATATAAAACCTATTTCATTATCATTGTTATTGTTTTTATTCCTGTTATTTATTTCCTTAAAGACAGCATTAGAAAAATCTTGGAGCATAGGATTTTCTAATATTACAACCATAGATAAATTAATATTAAATGTTTCGTTTACTAAGTTTGTTAATTGCACAGCATTAAGCGAGTTGCCACCAGATTTGAAAAAATCATCTACCAACTCTAGTTTCTCTACTTTTAATACATTTTCTACAATCCTGACTATCTCATTTTCAAATGTTTGTATACTCTCTTCTGACTCACTATTGAGGTTTTTATCATTCCCGTTGTTTGAAATTGATTTTTTAATAAGGTCTTTTTTCTCAATATGGTTTATTTTCAAATCCATTTCTGTGTCATCATTTGAAATTCTTATTAATTCATCCACTTTTTTGTTGCTTGATTCTAAAAAATCATTTATTAATTCTACATATGCGTTGAAACATATATCTATCTCCTCATTTATGAATAAATTAGTTACATAATCCCATGTCAATATAAGGTCTTCATCTAATTCTATTACTTGATGATCTAACCATACTTGAGGCGTTTGGCTTATAGAGTAATTTAACTCACCGAGAAAATCTACATTTCTATTTCCTTTCATTCCTAAGCCACTTGTAAATATAATTGGAGCAATCATATCTGTATGTTTCTTCTCTCTTAAATCTCTTAAAAACTCTATTGAACTATATGATGAATGCATCATATCAGAAAGGAGTTGTTCCTGAATTTCCTTTGCATTTTCCAAAATAGTTTTGCTTTTATCAAGTTTTATTTCCAATAAACATAACTGAGTAAAGTCTCCCATAACTTTATGAATTTCAGGATGAATATCTTCCTTTATAAATTGTGTCACATTAACTACAAAATTATTGCTGTTACTATATTTGCATAATATTGTAGAAAATAATGATAAAAGTATAGTTGTTGGTGTTACCTCTACTTCAGTCGCTAATCTTTTAATTTCTATCCAATCGTCTCTCTTTATTTTAGCTTCTTTTCTTTTAAATCTTTGTTCAGAGTTATTTCCATCATTTTTCATAATGGATAATCTTGGCATGATAGGAAATGAGTCCAACCTGTTTATCCAATAATCTTTATCTCGTTCATAATGAAATCTGTCTTCTTGTTTTTTATATAAAACATAGTCTCGAAATGTTGGTTCAATAGTTTCCGAACTAAAATCTCCATCATATTTAAGCTTTATTTCTTTTAAAAACTCAAACATGCTCCAACCATCAAGTATTGCATTATCAATTCCTATAAATATTCGAAATAGAGTTTTAGTAATTTTAGTTACTTTAAAATCAAATGTAGGAAAATTACTCAAATCTATAATTCTATGCGAAAGTGATTCTCTCATTTGCAATAAAATATTTTCTTTAGCATCATCATCCAAAGTGCTTAAATCATTTATATTTAATAAATAGTATGGAACTTCTTTCAGAATTACTTGTTCTCCTGAATTTAATATTATTGTTCTTAAAGCAGGATTATATTCAATGATATCATTTAACGCTTTCTGTAGTTTATTGACATTTATATCCATACTATCGAATTCAAAATAACAATGTGTTGATACATTCCCTAAGTTATACGCCCCCTGTCTACCTATCCAATAAGCCATTTGTACATCAGTAAGTGGAAATGGCTCATATATGTTTTCTTTATCTGGCACTAAAGTTCGTATTTTGCTTCTATTGATAAACATTTTGTTTTTATCTATAAAATCCGACAAAGAAGCTACAGAGGCACTCTGAAAAATGTCTTTTATCGAAATTTCTATCCCCATTTTATTTTTGACTTTCCCGATAATGGATGCTGCTGTTAATGAGTCCCCTCCAACGATAAAATAATTATCATTAACTCCAATATTTTCATTGCATAAACATTCTTTCCAGATATTCAATAATATTTTTTCTGTATCTGATATGTCATTTGTTATTTCTTCTGAAATAACTCTAGAATGCTTGACATCCTTCAGTAAATCTTTTTTAAGCTTCTTTCTATCTGCTTTTCCATTCTTATTCAGTGGGATTTCATCCACATGATAAAAATAAGTTGGAATCATATAATTTGGAACTATTCCCAACAAATAGTCTTTTAGATCTTCAAATGAGATTTTATTACTTTTTAGTTTTTCGATAAAAAAAGTATTGAAATTAGCCTTGGATGACTCATTGACATTGCTTTCATAAAGAATTCTACTAATATCTGTTTTTAAATTAATGTCGTTATTAATACCTATGTTTTCTGGATTCAATATATCAGCTGTAATCAGAGAAAGTAAATTTAATTTATTAATTTCATTTCCTACAAGTAACCCATTTGGTTTCAATTTCTTTATTAGCTTCTTTAATGTCTCTCTTGAATCTCCACTCCTGTGAATTGAATTTAATGCTATTACCACATCAAAATAATCCTCTTCCAATCCATCATTTATTTCTTGATTAATAATAGAATATCTAAATTTACTATTTTCATTAATATCAGATAAGTCTTCTTTTAAAAACACAGAATTGTCTGCATAAACATATTCCTCAACATAATCTTTGTATTTATTAAATAATCTATTTGTCATTTGACTGTTTCTAGTTGAATATTCTATGATTCTTAATTTTCTGTCTGTATTCTTATCTATATAATTATTTAGAGAGTTTACTATACTATCTATAGATTCTTTATAATCTTCTATGGCTTCAGCAAGTCTTACTAAATTAAATTTTTTATCTTCTCTGTAGAAAACTTCTAAAGGATCTCTCCCTGTTTTTAAAATATCTATAAGCTCTGGTGTAATTTCTTTTGTGAATCTTTCAATTTCCTGTACTGATTCCACGTCTATTTTTATTTTAGAAATAGAGCTATCTTCTTTAAATCTTCCATCAACCTTTTTTAAAAGCTTAAAGTTTACTAGTGTATCAATCCATTTGTCCACTATTATTCTATTTGAACTTGACAAGTTTATATCTTTATATATTTCATTTAAAGAGTAACTTTTACTAGTAAAGTCAATCTTTAACCCATTAAATACATTTAAAATGGTTTTCAAAACTAGTTTGTCAATTTCTTTGTTTTGGTATATAGTTTCATCATTTGATGAAGGTATTTTAGGTTTTACCAAAAAAGAAGTATTAAAACCTTGATTTTTTGGCATGTTGTTAACTTCATATGAATTAACATCACTTTTAATAAAGGCTACTAACTTCTTGCTTCCTCCTCTTTCCATTAAATCAACAATTACATTTTCTACCCCAGCATACTTTGCTATAGCTTTCTCAATTTCACCAATTTCAATTCGATGTCCCTTAACTTTAACTTGAGTGTCTTTTCTACCAAGAAATTCTATGGTACCATCGTTCCATATTCTTCCGTTATCCCCTGTTCTGTACCACCTTATATCATCTTCTACAATGAATTTATTATCGGTTAATTCAGTATCTCCTCTGTACCCTTCAGCAACACCTACTCCTCCGATTAATAACTCGCCTTTAACATAATTAGGACAAGTTCTGCCAAAGTCATCTACCACCTTATATACTTGATTCTCTAGAGGCTTTCCATACGGTATCGAAACCCAATTGTTCGGAATTTCTTTAGGTACATTTAGATAGTTTGACCATATAGATGCTTCCGTAGCCCCACCCATGGCTACAACAACAGAGTCATTGCTCATATTATAAAATCTTCCGGGTAGATTTAAAGCAATCCAATCTCCTGATAACATAACAACTCTAAAAGGTAATTTTCTCTTTTTTCCTTCAGCCATTGTAACTAACATGTCAAATAATATTGGAACTGAATCCCAAATAGTAACATTATATCTATCAATTAATTCAAGCCATTCATCTGGATTCCTATAATTGTCTTCACTTGTGGTAATAAATGTACCACCAGCATGTAAAAGTCCAAATATATCAAACACAGAAAGGTCAAAATCTATAGAAGACACCATTAAGACAGTATCATTAGTGTTAATGTTATATTTCTTATTCAGGTCTATACAGGTGTTGATAGCACTAGTGTGCATTATTTCAACGCCTTTTGGCACTCCTGTTGTCCCTGATGTCATAATAATGTACGCACTGTCATATGGACTAACTTGAACAGGACTTTCTAATTTCTTATCGCTATTCATACCTTTATCTAAATCAATAATCTTAACTTCTTCGTTATTCAAAGAACAACTAATTATTGTTTCTTTATCACTTATTATGTGATTTATACCAATTTGATCATATATTTTACTTCTTCTTTCATTAGGCTGTGTAATTCCTATAGGTACATATGCTGCGCCGCTAAATAAAATTCCAAAAATAGCAAAAATTTGTCTGCATCCTCTTGGAAGTGTTATTCCTATATAATCACGCTTTTTTATGCCTTCTGATTGTAAATAAAAAGCAATTTTTAAAGCATTATCATAAAGTTCTCCATAACTTATCTCTTCACCTGTAGAAGAGTCTATAATTGCCACTTTACTTGGATTTAATATAACATTTTTAATAAATCCATCATAAATTCTTTCATCTGGATATTTTAGTGGAATAATAGCTTCAATTTCTTGCCTTCTAATTTCCTTTTGCCTTTGAGATAAAACATCTGTTTTCTTTTCCCAATTTTCTTTTTTAGTTAAGGAAATAAGGAGTTCATAAAAAGCATCAAACATATCATTTAATAATTCTTCTGGGTAAAGTTCTTCCACAGCATCCCAACATAAAATTAACTTTTCATCTGTTACATAAGTCTGAAAATCCAACCAAACACCTGGTGTTTGAGAAATCATATATGAAATTCCCCCAAGTGCTTCTCTTGACTTTTCCGTTTCTAAAGGATAATCAATATTACAAGCAAACACAATAGGAGCCACGTTATTATTGTTACCTATTTCTTTATACATGTCTCTTTGAACTTGGACACCAGAATATGAGCTATGCGAAACATTTTCTAAAAATACTTCACTAACCCTCTCTATAGTTTGTATCAATGTTTCCCCTAGTCTTCTCTCATAATCTACCAATAATAAGTTAGTAAAATCTGCAATCATATTACTTAAATTACTGTTTTCAGTATCCCTATTAAATAAAGGCATATTTATCAAAAACTTTTCTTGATTAGTCCATCGTTCTATTACAAGACCATAGCAGGCCAATAAAACCATTGATGGTGTTACTTTATGCAAAGAGGCTAGTCTTTTTATTTCACTCCAACTTTCTTCATCTACCACTTTCTTTCTTCTAATAAACTTAGTTTCTTTAACCATTTCAGGCCTAATTTTTAGTGGTAAATTAGGTGCTTCCATAGGAAAGTCATTTTCAATTTTTGTCTTCCAAAAGTCCTTATCCTCTTCTAATTGTAATTGATTGTCTTTATTATCTCCAATATAATCTTTGAAGGTATAGTCTATAGAATGTTTTTCACCTTCTCCTACATAATTTCTTGTTAATTCTTTAATCATAATGCTTAGACTCATAACATCCGCAACCAACAAATCAATATCTAAAAAGATTTTTGTCTTTCCCTCAGGTAATAAAGCAATTCCAAGACCTGCTACTTCACCTTTTTCGACCTTTAATTTCCTATGAGATATTTTTTCTCTAATTTCATTTAAAGAATCCTTAATTTCTTTATTATCTAGATTCTCTAAGTTGTATACACTGATTTCGTCTGTGTAAGGAGACTCCATGATTTCCTGAGTGCCATCACTGTTAAATTTTGCTCTCAACATTGGATGATCTTTTTGTAATTTTATCCACGCTTCATTTAATTTTTTAACATTTATATCTTTACCATCAATTTCTAGATAGGCATGGCACCCTACGCCTCCCAAAACCTGATCATCTTCTCTACCAACCCAGTAAGCATATTGCACATCTGTTAACGGAAATTTAATACCAACATATTCTTTGTTCTTAACTATTTCTGCTTCTTTTGATATAAATTTATCGTTAATTTTTGCACTTTTAATTAACATTTCCCATTCATTAAAAGTTGGTTTTTCCATTAATTTAGAGAATGATATCCTAATACCTGATTTTCTTAACTTATTAGATATTTTCATTATCATAATAGAACTTAATCCTCTTTCTATAAGATTATCGCCCTTCTCAAAATCATCGTTAATTTCCATGCGAATATGTTCTTTAATGGACTGTATCACTTTGTTTTTTATATCATTTATCTCCATTGCTAATTCCTCCTATAAGGCAGATTTTCTAAGTGTTTCTTTACTTATCTTACCAACGCTTGTCAATGGCCAAGCATCAACCTTTTTAACTAAATCTGGTAATTTGAAATGGGCTACTCCATGCTCTTTTAGAAATGTTCTGATTTCATTTAGAGTAATCTCGTTATCTCCTGAAAGGACAAAAACTCCTATTTTTTCTCCTAAAATTTGATCTGGAATTCCTACAACTTGTACTTCTACAATTTTATCGTGAGTTAATAGAATTTCTTCTAGCTCTGTAGGGGTTATTTTTTCTCCAGCTCTATTGATCATTTCTTTTAGCCTTCCTACAATTTGAAAATTACCATCTTTAAGCTTTCTAGCTTTATCACCTGTTTTGAAGTAACAATCTTCAGTTATACAGTTCTTATTAATTTCATCTAAATTATAATAACCATAAATTGTATATGGGCCTCTAACTATAAGTTCTCCATACTCCTCTACAGGTAATTCTTTCCCTTCTTCATCAACAATCAATACCTCATCATATTCACTTATTGGTTTACCTTGTGTATTGTATATAGTTTCACTATCATCATCTAAACTTGTAGTTGATATTAAACCTTCAGCAATTCCAAAAATTTGCTGAAGCTTACAAGAAAAACCTCTCTCGATTTTCTTGGCTGTAATTTGGTCTAAAACAGAACCACCAATCTGAATCAATTTTAAAGAGGATATATCATATTCATCCATTTCTAAAAACTCTATACACATATTAGCCATGGCAGGAACTAATCCAGTAATTGTAACTCTCTCTTCTTCAATTAACGGTATTATCTCATCAGGGCTTGTAGTAGGGCAAATCACTATTTTCCCTCCATAAAACAATGTTCCCATTATTCCAGGGCATCCTAAAGGAAAGTTATGAGACATCGGTAAAGCAGCTAAATATACACTTTCTTCAGTTAACCCACACCTTCGTCCCGAATACTCTGCTACATATAAGTAATCACAGTGTCTCCTTGGGATTAATTTCGGTATTCCTGTTGTTCCTCCAGATAACAATAGTAAACCTATGTCTTTATAATCAACATTCACATTTTCTTCAATAGGCGTATTTGCTTTGATTTCTGTTAGAGATCTGAACTCTTCATTATCTCCCTGAATAAAAACTTTTATATCTGTTCTATTTTCTTTAATAACTTCTCTAATCATTTCCGTATAAGAAAATCCTAAATACCTATCTTGTGCGATATATGCCTTTGCTTCTGATAATTCAATTATTCCACTAATCTCCGTCTTTCTATGAGCTGGTAAAGACATAATTGGAATTACTCCTATTTTAAAAAGAGCAAAAGCCACAAAAATCAATTCAGCACTGTTTGGTAGTTGTAATACAACTTTATCACCCTTTTTAAAGCCTTCTTTTAAAAATCCCTTTGCATATCTATTAGAGATACTTTCAATCTCTTTATAAGAATACTCGTTTCCATTTTCATTGATGGCTATTTTTTCACTATATTTATTGGAAACTTTAGTTAAAAAATCACCTAGAGATAAATGATTCCAAACCTCTTTGTCATAGAAGTCTTCTAATTTTTCTTTAATTTTTATATTCATTTTTCCTCCGTTGTGCAAATTGCCCCTATATACCCTGAATTATCTCTAATCATTCTAAGTTGTTTATTGTAGCCTTTACTATCTCTTAACTCAGCCCAATTCTTGCTAATATTTATAACTTCTATCTCCTTAGTATCTCTGATTAGACCAATACCATCACATTTTAAGTAAGCTTCCTTAATCGTCCATAATTCATAAAATTTGCAGAAATCCTTATCTATATATTCAATTTCTGAATCTGTAAAACAATTATTTACTATATCTTTGTACTCAAATCTCTTATTTATCCATTCTATATCTACGCCTATTTCTTCTTGAGAGAATCCAACTATTACAAGACCATCTGTATGGGAAATGTTGAACTTTATTCCTTTATTGTTTTTAACAAATGGTTTTTTGTACTTTCCATTTAATACCTCTATTTTTTCAACATCTTTTCTTAATATAAAGGAAAAAACTTTATTTACTACGCTTCGAGATACAATATAATTTATCCTTGCTACCTCTGATTTAAATCCTTGAGCATGTTTAATTTCTTCCTTTTTTAAAAATTTTTCTGTATAATATTTATCCTTAAATTCAGATGTGTTAATTGTTAATAAAGCTACTTCATTATCAAAAAACCTATCAACAATACAGTCGATTTCATCAAATTTAAACACTTGTAAAATTTTTGTATCCATTCTAATCGTTGATATATTTTCTCAATTCTTTAATTACATCTTCTTCAGAAGTGTTTATAAACATATGTTCTCCTTCGATGTACTCATATGTGAAATTCTTTGTCGTATATTCACTCCACTTAGTCATTTCTTCTAAACTCATTTCCTTATCAATTGTTCCCATCAAGCCTAGTATATCACTATCAACTTTTTTATATTCTACATCTTGATAGTCCTCATCTATGATAAAATCTGCTCTTAAAGTAGGTAAAAAGATACTAATTAAATCCTTGTTATCTAATATTTCATCAGGAGTTCCACCATATCTTCTCAATCCTTCTATAAATCCATCATCATCTAAATGGTAGATAGGATTTGGCTCTTTATAGCATGGCGCCCTCCCCGCTGAAATAATTAAGCCTTCAGGGTTTGGAAGCCCACTCTCTTTTATTTTCAATGCTAATTCATAAACTATCTTAGTCCCCATGCTGTGTCCAAATAAATAATATGGTGATGTAAAGTCAAAAACTGTTTTCATAGCTTTAAATAGTTCTTCAACTAATTCTCTGATATCCTTAATAGCTTTTTCAGAAAACCTATTTTCTCTACCTGGATATTGAGCAAAATACACACCGCTATTTTTAAAATGTCTTCCCCAATTTTTAAAAGAAGAAGCTCCTCCTCCAGCATAGGGAAATATAAAAATGGTATTCCTACTCTCTTGTATTCCTATTTCATTGCCATGTACAAACCACTTACTCAAATTATTACCTCCTGAAAAATATTAAATATTAGCATTTGTTAGTTTAAGCTAACTTAATAATAGCATATATTGATAGCATTTTTCAATATCTATTGATATTTTTTATAAAAATATATTTTACTATTTACAAAATCTAATTATAGTTTTCAAACTAGATATATCTATTGTTTGTTTTCCATCGCTCCAAGCATTTTCTGGATTTAAGTGAGATTCTATTATGATTCCGTCAGCACCTGCTGAAATTGAAGCTTTAGATAAGGGGCCTATTAGTTCCCTCTTTCCTGTTGCATGACTTGGATCTGCGATTATTGGTAAATGTGTAATATTTTTCAAGAAAGATATGGCAGCTATATCCATTGTGTTTCTTGTATAATTTTCGTAAGTTCTAATTCCTCTCTCACATAAAATAACTTTTCCATTGCCACCAAGCATAATATACTCAGCACTTAATAAAAATTCTTTTATCGTTGCACTTAATCCTCTTTTAAGTAAAATAGGCTTATCTAGCTTCCCTAATTCTTTTAATAGAGAGTAATTGTACATATTCCTAGCACCTACTTGTAAAATATCAACCTTATCTATCATATAGTCCAGTTCTCTGATATCCATTATTTCCGTTACTACAGGTATCTCAAGCTCTTTACCAATCTTATTAAGAATGTCTATTCCCTTTCTACCTAAGCCCTGAAATTCATAAGGAGATGTTCTTGGTTTAAACGCTCCTCCTCTTAATATATCTGCTCCTGCTTTTTTTATACCTATTGCTATATTTCTTACAATTTCTTCTGACTCAACAGAACAAGGTCCTGAAATAACAACAGGTTCTTCTCCTCCAATTTCGATCCCTTTTACATCAATTATGGTTTTCTCTTTATATCTTTTTGTTACTAAATATCCATTCTCAATAGAAATATCTTTTGTATTTAGAAAAGCTTCTTCCTCATTTTCTATCTTTGAACATAAAGTATTATCAAAAACATTGATGATATAATAATCTTTAATATCATAATCTTGAAATAGAATATCTTCTTTTTTTAAGTATTCCACACATGCTTTAAAGTCTTTTTTTCCCTTCAGAATGTATTGCATTTTATCACCCCTTTTCTACTTTTTAATTAGGGATTCAATGGCTTGTAAATAACCTTCAAACCCCTTACCGTAGATTGTCATCTCAGCATGTTCTGAAATAAATGACTTTTTCCTATAATCCTCTCTATCCATTATGTCTGTTAAATGAACTTCTACCGTTCTTATTCCTACAGCTTTTAAGGCATCTAAAATAGCTATGCTGGTATGAGTATAGGCGCCTGGATTAATCACTATTCCATAATATCTACCATAAGATTTTTGAATTATGTCTATTATCTCTCCTTCATGATTAGATTGGAAAGTATCCACTTCAATATTTATCTTATTTGCATATTCTTTGATCTCCCTACACAAATCCTCATATGTTTTTACTCCATAGATTTCCGGCTCTCTAATTCCCAACATATTAAGGTTTGGACCATTAATAACTAAAATTTTTTTCATAAACTTTTACTATCTCCTCTACTGTTTCTAGAAGACTTTTATTATTTTTAACCCTATAATCTGAAAGTTTTTTATAAATAGGATTTCTTTTCTCATAGATATTATTCAATCTATCTATTCCTCCTTGCGAAAGAGGACGTCCCTTGGTGTCAAGTTGATCTAAATCTCTCTCTATATAAATAACTTGTGAATTGTATTTTAGATATCTCCAGTTTTCTCTATCCTCAATGACCCCTCCACCAGTAGAAAACACTTTTGAAAAAGATAATAGCTCTTCCCTTACTACTTCCTTTTCAAGTTCTCGAAAAAAACGTATCCCATTTTTTTTAATTATTTTTTGAATAGTCATTTTATGAAGATTTTCAATACAATTGTCAATATCAACGAATTCCCTGTTGATTCTATGTGCTAACTCTCTTCCTATTACAGTTTTTCCACTACCTGGCATGCCAATCAATACGATATTTAATAATCTTTTTCTTATCTTTCTTTCTACCTCATCTATTAAGCTATCATCTATTTTCTTACTCAAGAATATTTCCGCAGCTTTTTTCCCTTGAGCAACTAGCATTGAAAGACCTGAGTTTGCCGTACACCCTAGTTCATTTGCTTCTATCATCAGCCTCGTGTTTAAAGGATTATAATTTAAATCAATGACATGCTTTAATTTAATCAGTTTTTTTATTTCTACAGGAAAGCTTTCATCAACAAGTGGATAAACTCCTATTGGTGTACAATTTATAAGTATCTCTGTGTCTTTAATAAGTTCTTCAATATTATGGTTTTTTATATCTTCTCTAGAAATTATTTTTATTGATTGACATTCTAAATCTTCTAGGACTACCTTACTCATCCTTGCTGTAGCTCCTGATCCAATGATAGAAAACGGACTTTCTTTCTTTATGGATTTTATCTTCTTAATCATGTGTAAAAAACCATAATAATCTGTATTATATCCATACAAACTGCCATTTTTATTTACTATCGTATTTACACAACCTGTCTTTCTTGCACTTTCATCTAGCTTATCACAATATTCTTTTGCCATTATCTTATATGGATTTGTAATGTTTAAGCCTTTAAATTTCTTTCCACTTAAAATTAATCTTATATCTTCTTCACTACATTCTACTAATTCATATTCACAGTCCCCAAAATACTTGTGTATCATTGGAGAAAAACTATAAATTAGTTTTTTCCCTAGTAATCCATATTCCATACTTGCTCCTCTAACTTGCTATCTATAATAAATAGTCTAATACTACTAAAGACACTATCGCCTCAACTACTACAACACCTCTTATTGCTATACAAGGATCATGCCTTCCTTTTATTTTTATCCTAGTATTGCTCATTGTTTGTATATTCACTGTTTCTTGTTCCTTCCCAATAGATGGAGTTGGTTTAAAGGCTACCTTTAAATTTATAGGCATTCCACTGCTTATTCCACCAATTATTCCACCAGCATGGTTAGTCTTGGTCTTTATTTCTTTTCTTTCATCAATATAGAAGTTATCATTGTTCTCTGAACCTAATTTCAAAGCACCCTCAAATCCAGATCCGAATTCTATTCCTTTAACTCCCGGTATGGCAAAAGACATCTTAGCAATATTATTTTCTAAACCATCAAATACAGGGTTTCCTACCCCAGGTGGTAAGCCAAATACAGAACACTCTACTATACCTCCTGTAGAATCCTTTTCTTTTACTAACTCCTGTAGGACCTTATCAATTTTTTCCATATTTTCCTCATTAATTATGGAATATCTATTATTCTCAGACTTCTCTACAGCCTTCTGTATGTTTTCTATATCATTATGTCTTGTGTCTTGAATTTCTCTAATTCTATCTAGGTGAGCAGATACGAGAATATTCTTGCTTTCAAGGATTTGCTTAGCGATACCTCCAAAAGCAGTTAAAATTGCTGTTAGCCTTGCCGAGAAATGCCCACCACCAATTAAATCTATATGCTCTCCAAATTTTTTCTTAGCTGAAAAATCAATATGTGAAGGTCTTGGAGTATAGGCTAAGGTTTTATAATCCTCCGGTCTAATATTATTATTCTCAATAATAACTGCCAGTGGATCTCCCATAATAATAAAATCCTTTATCCCTGATAAAAATTTTATTTCATCTCTTTCTTTTCTTTGAGTTACATATTTCCCAGAACCTGGTTTTCTTCTTGCCATAAATTTGTCTAGTTTTTCCATATCAACTTTTTGTCCATGGGGTAATCCATCTATTACTCCCCCAATAGCCAAACCGTGAGATTCTCCAAAAAGGCTTATTTTTATGTTTTCTCCTATACTAACTGATGACATCAAAGATCCCTCCTACTTTTTTAAAGTCCTCAAAAAAATTAGGATATGATTTTTTTACCGCTCCTGCATTTACTATCGAAACAGGTTCTTTACATCTAATAGATGCCATGGTTACTGACATAACAATTCTATGGTCATTAAAAGAATTCACAATTCCACCATCTAAAATTTCCTTCCCTTGAATAATCAGTCCATCCTCTCTTTTTTTTACGTCTGCCCCTAAACTTTTTAACATCTGAAATGTACTTTCTATTCGATTGCTTTCTTTAAGTTTTAGTCTTTCTCCACCTTTTAAAATACTTTGTCCTTTTGATAATGCAGCCACTACTGATAAAATTGGAAATAAATCAGGTGTTTCGGAAAAATCTACTTCAAAGGAGTTTAAATGGCTTCTATTAGAACTTATAAAATCATCAGAACAGGTGAGAATTGCTCCAGCTTTTTTAAGAATTTGAACTATCTTTTTATCCCCTTGACTAGATTCTAAATTTAAACCAGACATCTTTATTGAGTCTCCTAAACAACCTCCTACAAGAAAGAATGCTGCATTAGACCAATCCCCTTCGATTTGATATTCTTTAGGTGGGAGTATCTTGTCTCTCCCCCCATATATTTCAAATACACCCTCTTCTAACTCATTAACTATTATTCCAAAATCTCTTAATACTTTTATTGTTATATTTACATAAGTCCTAGATTCTAATTTAGTAGTAAGATATATTGAACTTCTTTGATCTAGTAGTGAAGAAAGCAAAAGCAAGCCACTGACATATTGAGAACTAATATCACCACTAATTTTAAAAAAATCAGTGGTCACATTTCCTGAGATGTTAATTGGAAATCCCTTTTCCTTGAAATATAACCCTGATTCTTCTAACGTTTCGATTAATTCTCTAATCGGTCTTTTTCTAAGACCCTCAGAACAATCTACTGTTGCCTCTTTTGAAAATGTACTTACAAGTGGTAAAAGTAATCTAAGTGTTGTTCCACTCTCTTTACAGTGTAATTCAACTTTAGATTTCTTTATGTTTCCAAGGCTTGTAATTCTAATTGAATCTCCTTCCACCTTAGTTTTAGCTCCTAATTTTTCAATACAAGTAAGTGTAGCTTCTATATCTTCTGATATTGTATTTACCTGTTCTAATATGATTTCTCTGTCTTTTGCTATTCCACTTAATATAATTGCTCGATGTAACAGCGACTTTGATGGTATCGACTTCATCTTTCCCTTAATTTCATTCGGCTTAATTTTTACATTCATTCGACAACCACCTTTCATAAGCAATGTTTTAACACTTCTAATAGGTTAGACTTATCTACAATATCAATTCTGCAATCACCTATTAATTTTGGATATATAATATTTATCTTGTCTCCATTGCTTTTCTTGTCTTTTAAAATTTCGCTGTAAAGTTCCTCTGCACTATAACTACAATGTGTTGGTAGATGATATTTTCTAAGTATTTCTTCTACTCTTTTATAGGTTCTCTCATCTGTTTTTCCCATATTGTAATATCCTCTAGTTATCATTGCCATTCCAATTGCAACACCATAGCCATGTGGTAAGGTATAGTCGCTTAGTTTTTCTAAGGCATGACCTATTGTATGACCAAAATTTAAAAGTTGTCTTTCTTTTGTTTCTTTTAAATCCCTCTCGACAATTTCCTTTTTAATTTCAATGCTTCTTTTTACAATCTTCTTTATTATTTCTTCATTGTTTAAATCGCTTTCTATAATTAATTCGAATAGTTTTCTATCTTTTATAATCGAAGCTTTAATTGTTTCAGACAGTCCATTTAGAAATTCTTTTTGAGGAAGGTTTTTTAAGTAAGTAAAATCTATAAACACAGCTCTAGGATTATAAAAACTTCCGATTAAATTTTTCCCGTCTTCTGTATTGATTGCCGTTTTTGATCCAATGGATGAATCAACCATAGCTAAAAGACTAGTAGGTATTTGAATATAATCTATGCCCCTCATATAAGTAGAGGCCACAAATCCAGCTAAATCACCAACTACCCCACCACCTAATGCAATAATTAAATCATGCCTATCCGCTTTTATTGAGGTCAAATATCTTATTATTTTATAGTATGTTTCTATATTTTTGGACTTTTCCCCTGCTTCTATAACATACTTATAAAGCTTATAATTTTTTAAATTAAAACTGTTGCCTATAAAATGGTCCACATTGCTATCTGTTATTACTATAATGTTCTTGTACTGTTTTTTGCTTGAAATAAATTCATTTAAGTTTTTTAAAGCTACGCAATCTAAATATATTTTGTATTTAGATTGCGTAGTGTTAATAAATATATCCATCTCTTAATCTTCTATATAAACTAACTTGTCTAAAATGCTTCCTGCTTTTTCTTTAGTTTCTTCTAATTCTCTTTCTGCTTTTGATAATTTTACAATTCCAGCACCTACTCGAATCCATGTTTCTTTGTCTGTTTGAAATGCAGTTCTTAAAGCTAATGCCACATCCATTGTTCCATTTTGATCATAAGTTAGTACGCCTCCGCTATATAATCCTCTTTCGTCTTTTTCTAACCTATCTATAGCATCTATACACTCTGCTTTGGGTATTCCAGATGCGGTAACTGCCGGGAAAAGAGCAGTAAATGCATGCCATTCATTGAATTCTTCTTTAAGCGTCCCTTTCAACCTTGATGCTAGATGCTGAACTGAACCCCTCTCCAAAACCTCCATGAATTTAACTACCGATATACTATCCTTTATACAAACTTTTTCTAATTCTTCAAAAGCTAACTTAACAGAAACAGCATGTTCAGCAATCTCTTTAGGATCTTTTAATAATTCACACTTTAATTCCTTATTCTTTATAGGATCATCTGTTAATGCTCTGGTTCCAGCTAGAGGAAATGTGTATACTTTTTTTTCTTCATCCACCTCGACAACTGTTTCTGGACTAAAACCTATAACTTCAACATCACCAATTTTCAGACAATATGAACGTGCAGGGGTATTGTATTTTCTCCCTAATAAAAAACTATCTTTTAGTAAGATTTTTTTCTCTAACTTAATTTTTCTGGACAAAATAACCTTATCATACTTATCATTATTAATTTCTTCTATTCCTTTAGAAACAATCTCTTTGTAGTATTCACTATCTATTGATTTTAGCTTTTCTAAATCAACTTGCGAAGTATTTTTTTTCAACTCTTCTTTAGTAGAATTTATTGTACATTTCTCCACTGCTGAAATTATTTCGTCAATATTATCAACAGATTTTACTTCTATCGAACCTTCTAAAATTCTAATGTCGGTTCTTGGAATAAACATCTTTAACAAAACTTCCTTATCACTCACATTTTTCAAAAATGTATGCTTTGCATAATTAAAATCAGCGATTCCATACATTCTCCAGTCAGTAAAGTTTATATTTTCGAAAACCTTCTTCATGTCTTCACTTAGATCGCTTACCTTATGTTCTACAGTATCACCATTTTCAGTTATTAGGATTTTTTCTGTATACACTTCAATTCCAATATATTCTCCTATAGCAACTGATATTTCATTGAAATTTTCATACACCATATAAGTTTGAATTTCATTAGCTACATCTTCTATTATTTTTATCGCTAATACAAATGAATTCAGATTGTCATTATCTGAAATATCTATAGTGGCCTTATCATAAGTTTCTCTGTTTATTTTAGGCATATTATCCTCCTTTATTAAGTTAGTCTTGACTAACTTAATTTTAACATATATATTTATGAAAATCAATATGTCACTTCAAATAATTTTAAAATTTGTAAAAAAGTATAAATTTCTACATAAAAAAAAAACAATTCTAATTAAATCAACTTAGGTTTACCTAATAATTTAATTAAAACTGCCTACCTGAAAATATTTGCTTATTTTTTACTGCTTTCTTCTATAAATGCTCTAATCTTTTTAAATGTTTCATTTGATATTACATGTTCAACACTACACGCTTCTTCATTTGCTTGTTTAGGTTCAACGCCTAATTCTAAAAATAGATTATAAAAATAAATATGTTTATTATATAATTCTTTACCTATTTTTTCTCCTTTTTCCGTTAGCTTTATTGACATAGATTCCCTGTACACATACCCCTCATCTATTAAATTATTTATAGCCACACTAACTGATGGTTTGCTTAACTTCGTATAGTTAACAATATCTTTATTATAAACATTCTCTTTTTCTCTCAATAAAACATAAATTACTTCAATATAGTGTTCCTTAGAAAAAACTTTTCTGTGAAGCTTACCTCCCAAAATCATACCCCTTTTCTTTTTTATATTTTAATGTATACCCCATTAAGATAATTATAAAATATATTCTCTAACATTACAAATATATTAAAACCACTTAACACTTGTTCAGCAAGCACAGTAAGTGCATATGCACTTACGAAAAAATAGATTAAATCAACTATAAAGCCACCGTTTGTTTTAATCTATTTTGCTTGTTGGGGAATATCCCCAAACCCCTAATTTTTTTAACTTGCATTAGCTATCCTTATAAAAAATATTTACATTCTCTCATATACGAAATTTGATTATTCTTTTTAAAGGTGATAAAATATAAGATAATTAGAAGCAAAACTCAGGAGTTTTCTTAAAGAATATATAATAAATTAAACCTGTAAAACAAGTTGCTATACTTGCTTTTACAGGTTTTTCTTTTTTTACTTAACTATATAAAGGAGGTAACCTATGGCAAATAGAACTAGAAATAACGGGATATATCTAATGCTATCTGATGAAGAATTGGAATTACTGAACAAAAAATATAAAGCATCAAAATGCAAATCTCTTAGAGCGTTTATTATAAAATGTATTTTAGAAAAAGATATCTTTATTCTAGATATGGATGTTTTTCGTGAAATGTCAACAAATATAAGTCGTACTTCAAGTAGTATAAATCAAATTGCAAAAAGAGTAAACTCAACATCCCTTATATACAAAAATGATGTAGATGATTTGAAAAAATCATTAGAAAAACAAGCAAAAGATATTTTATCCATGCGTAAAAAAATATACTCTCTTACCTATTCCAATAGTTTTAATACGGAGAAAAAATAATGGCTGTTACTAAAATTCATCCTATTAAATCTACCTTAAAAGCTGCCCTTGATTATATTATGGATAGCAATAAAACAGACGAAAAAATTCTAATTTCATCTCTAAATTGTAACCCTACAACTGCTCATTTAGAGTTTGAACAAACAAAAATAGAATGTAATTCTAAAGCTAAAGTTTTAGCTAGGCATTTAATTCAAGCTTTCGCACCTGGAGAAACTACACCTGAAGAGGCTCACAAAATTGGAATTGAATTATGTGAGAAGGTGCTGCAAGGAAAATATGAATACGTAATAACTACCCATGTTGATAAGGAGCATATTCATAACCATATTCTATTTAATAATGTTTCTTTTGATACAGGTAAAGCCTATCAAAGCAATAAAAAATCTTACCATCAAATTAGAAATTATAGTGATGACTTGTGTAGAAAATATGAGTTATCTGTTATAGATGAAGACTATATGAAGTTTAAAAATAAATATAAAACTAATGGAAAATCCTACAAAGAATATATTGAATTTAAGAAAGGAAAATCTTGGAAACATAAACTTCAAATTTCTATCGATCATGCTATTAATAAAGCAAATAGCTATGAGAATTTCTTAAAGCTTATGGAAGAATATGGATACGAAATCAAATTAGGCAAGTACCTATCTTTTCGTCATAAAGAGCAAGGAGAAAAAGGACGATTTATTCGTGCTAAAGAAACTACTCTTGGAAAAGATTATACCAATGAAAAGATCAAGGAAAGAATCGAGAATAATATGAATAAAAAGTTCGTAAAAATTGATTTTGATTCTTCTACGAAAGCATACAAAAAAGTTGACAATATAATAGACTTAAAAAATAATAAAAAGATACAATCTTCTAAAGCTTATGAAATATGGGCAAAGAAGCACAATATGAATACTATGGCTGACACTTTAAATCAACTCAGAAAGTATGGGCTGGCATCTAATATAGATCTAGAAAATAAACTTCAACAAGAAGCCATTAATAGGCAAAAAACTTTAGATAAAATTAAGGATATAGAAAAAGATTTGAACAAAATCTATACTGCAATTGAGGCTTTAAACACTTTAAAAATAAATAAATCTATTTATGAAATCTATAAATCAAACTCTAAAGATAAAGAATTTTATGCCGAATACAAAACTCAAATTATTACATACGAAAAATCAATAACTATTTTAGATAAAAACAAGTATAAAAATTTAAGCATAAAAGAACTATCAAATATTTACGATGAATATAAAAGTAAAAAAGATATTCTTATGGTAGAATATTCCAATAAGAACATCTTGATTTACGAGCTTACTCAATTAAGAAAAAATACAGATAAGTATATTAATAATGAGCTTGGTAAGTAGCAAATACTGTTAAATATTCACAAGAATGTTAAGAAAATTTAAGTATATATCCCTTGATCTACACTTACTTCCCCCAAAAAACTTCAACTCTAAATTTTTGAGAATGATAGTGTAAAATATTATGTATAAACTAAACTATAAAATAGCTACTAAGATCATATTAAAAAACTAAAATTTTCTGATACAAAAAAATATTAAATAAATAGCTCTATAATAAAAGCAGTACGAATACCGCCAATATCTTTTATAAAATTCCATTTTTACCTTTTTCTCATCTTCATCTTTAAAAACCATTTATATTTTCTAATATAGATTTCTTTTCTTTATTTTGTTCTTTTAGTGTTTTCTTAGCTTCAAAAAATTTATAAATAATATTCATAAATTTTTATGTTCTTTATAATTATTATAAATAGATGTCCTTATCCTCTAAAATATCTTCACTAAATCTTTTTTTATTTTTACATCTTTAAAATGATTTAGGTATTTCTCACGTTTTTTATCTACCAACATTAATTATTAATATATATTATTTTCAAATTATTTATGTACTCAAAACTAAAAAACAAACTTAAAATCATCATTTTAGCATTATTTTCCCCTCACCTTATTACATCTATATTTATAAATTAAAACGGAATACTATATAACAATTGGAATATGCTCTATTGTATCAAATATATCATCATGAGTAGCCAAAATTATTATTTTTTTCTTTGATTCCTCTATGAAAAATTCTACAAGCTTCTGTTTTGACTGAAAGTCAAGATTTGAAGTGGGTTCATCTGCTATCAATATATCATTTTCATTGTATAAAGATCTCAAAAAAGCAATTTTTTGCCACTCTCCTCCTGACAATTCTTTTCCTCCAAACCAATTTCCTAAAATTGTATTTGGATTGATATCTTTTATTTTAATTCCTTTAGAGTTTAACAATTTCTTGATTTTCAATACACAATCTGTTTCATTCATTTTATTTAATGCTATGTTTGCTTTTACACTAGTTTCATATCTATTAAAGTCCTGAAATACTACACCTATTCTAGCCCTATATTCTAATAAACTATAGCTCGAAATATTCAAACCATTAACCCTTATTTCTCCTGTATAATCAAAGTATAACCCGCATAATAACTTAAGTAAAGTGCTTTTTCCTCTTCCATTACCCCCTTTGATTATATATAACCCATTGTGATCGAATTTTATATTGATATTGCTAAGCACATTTTTATTTCCATCATAAGAATAAGAAATATTTTTAAGTTCAATCTGATTTATTTTATTTATTTTTCTTAAATCATCTGTTTTTTTATTATTAGTATTATTTTTATCTATTAGCCCAAAAAAAGTTTCTACATAGAGTCTATTACTAATAATAAGCAGCATATTTCCAAGTAACAAATTGGTCTTCTGCATGACAATGTCTAAAGAATAAATATATGCAAGTATTGAACCTAGCAGACCGTCATTTGTAAAAACACTAATACTTTCTACTAAAATTAGATATACTTTTGCAATCAGCTCAATAATATTAAAAATGCTGTTTATTAATAAAGTCAAAACAGTGATCTTTTTGTTCTTAAGTATTATAGCATCTGTAACTTGATCCAATTTTTTTATCAAACTTTCACCAAAGTTATAGAATATTCTCTCTTTACAAGCAATATTATTACTAATCAAATAATTGCAATACTCTTGTTTTCTATATAAAACTATATTATCATTTTCGATATTATAGATATATTTCCCAAATCTAATGTTTATCAAGAAATTAATAATAGGTATCAAAATTATTATAACCCAACTATTGTTTGAGCTTGAGAAAATAATTCCTGAAATAGTAATAATAGCTATTACACTTTCTATAAACTGTACTATATTAAAAAATATTTCTACAACTTTATCTTTACCAAATCTGTTTATTTGGCCTATTTTATTATAAACTTCTTCGTTTTCAAAATCCTTTACGCTTAATTCATTACAATTCTCAGCAAATACTACACATAAATACTTATCCATCGAAAAGCTCAATATGCTATACGAATATTGCTGCAATGAACTTATTAATATAAATGCTATATTTATTATTAAAAATTTCCCTACTGGAATGATCATTGAATTGTCATTTTGGTAACTCACTTGTATAACATTTACCAAGTTTTGTAGAGAGAAGATAGATATGCCAGAGAAAATACCATTTAAAATTGTAAGTAAAATATAAATTATCATATGATTTCTGTTACTATTATATGCAATCTCTATACATCTTTTAATATTTCTCACTATTTTCTCCCTTCTATATATTATTTTAATTCTTGCTTTCGGAAGTATAACGCAGCTATTAAAGAGAGCAATATCATAATTAACACATTAATAACTGGTCCTATTTGATATATATTAAATATCTTTCCAAATAATGAATAACTTATATATGAATAATATAAAACTCCATTTAACTGAAGAGGTAATAACATTGCTATTTGTACAAATAATCTGTTCCTCACATCAGGTAGTAAAAAAGAAGCTATTATAAATAACATTGAAATAACATTTACTATATAAGTTTTTTTAGTTATTGATGATAAAAACAAACATAGTGATCCAAATGATAATGCAGTAACTAAACTTATAGCTATTCTAATCAAATATAAATCTAATAAATTCCAACTATATAGTATTTTGGTGTTTAAAATTTGTACTGGAAAATCCCAACCACTAGTCCCGTAGAAACATAAATTTGGAATAGTTAATATTAATATCATAATTAATGAAAGCAGTACTATATACAAACCAGAAGCTATTATTTTAGCTTTAGATAATTTTTTGACACCATTTCTAGATGATAAAATAATAGAAACCATATTACTTTCGTTCTCTCTAGAAAAAACACCTGAAATAGAGATGGCTACAACTAATAGTATTAATAAGACATATATATCGAAGGTATCATTTATTGAGCTCCATCCTTCATAATACCCATAATTATACGGACCATTTGTACGAATTGCCTTTTCTTGCCAATATTGTCTTTCTTTAGGATGATTTTTTATAGTCTGTGAATTATTAATACTCTTCTCCACTTTCATCATTCTATAATTATAAAAATCATCTAACTTATCATTATAATTTAACAAATCAGATAATACCCAATAAGGTTTATCATCTAATCCTTCATAACTTTCTGATATCCAAGAATAATATCCCCCTAATGGAAGAAATAAAGAGTTATAATCTTTCTTATCCATATAATTTTTAGGATCATAAAATTCTTCATTAGTATTTTTAGTTAATTTTTTTAAATCTTTAATATCACCTAATATTTTATTTGAAGCTAATGGCTTATCAAATCTCTCATTCAAATAATTTGTTTCATATCTAACTGCTTTTTTACCTTTCAATAAGTCATTATCTTCTGTTGTTGTACTATAATTGATTATTTTTGGAATAAATGAATATAAAATTATTAAGGTCATAATAAGAATTGAAATTATATTAACTTTATTCTTTATTATTTTTTTAAATTCATATCCGATTAAACTAAACATTTTTAACATCTCCGACTCTTTTATTATAGTATAAATACAAATCTTCCAAATTAGGTTTAACTAATTTAGAATTGCATGTTTGTTTATTACTAATATATCTAACCCTATAGCAATTATCCTGTTCTTTATAATTTACTACTAAATTATTTTCTAAAAAATCTAACAAACCAGATTTTGATATTATAATTTCATAAATTTTATTTTCTAAAGCTTTTAATACTTCTTCTTCAGTACCTTCAGAAATTATTTCTCCAGATTTTATCATAATTATATTATCGCAAATAGATTCAATATCTTCGGTTATATGTGTAGAATATATAATAATTCTATTTTTACTCTCCTCAGAAATAAAATTCTTAAAAGTCAATCTTTGCATCGGGTCAAGACCAGCCGTTGGTTCATCTAAAAGTATTATTGATGGATTATTAATAAAAGCTTGTATTATTCCTATCCTTCTTTTCATTCCACCGGAATATTTTGCAACATTTCTACTTTTATAATCACGTAATTCAAATTTCTTAAATAGTATCTCACTACGTTCTCTTAATTTTCCTGTCGGAACTCCTTTTAGTTTTCCTATATAATCTATAAATTCCTTACCGCTAAAATTTGAATACACCCCAAAATCTTGGGGTAAATATGATATTTTATCTAAATATTTACTATTATTTCTCTTTACTTTTTCACCATTAAAAACTACATTCCCTGAGCTAGGCTTTAAAAGAGTAGCTAAAATTTTCATCAACGTACTTTTCCCAGCTCCATTAGCTCCTAAAAGTCCGTATAATCCTGGTTCTAAAATTAAATTAATATCATTTAGCACTTTCTTATCATATGATTTGCTTAAATTTGAAATTTCTAATCTGTCCATATTTCTATCTCCAATATATAAAATAATCCATACTAAATAATTTTTAAATGTAACTAAAATTTTATAAACAGCTCTTGAGTAAAAGCTCAAGAGTTGTTTATAATTACTTCTGTCCTATTGTTCTTAAAGATGCAACTCTATTTCCAGTTTTGTATTCACCTTTGGAACCACATGAACAACCACAATGTAAACAAGGTGGTATCCAGCTAGTATGTCTTGCATCAGCATGTCCTGTAGTTGTACTACACATACATGCAAATGGTCTAGCTCCACCATTTCCTGTAGAAATAAATTTCATTTTCTCACCTCCTATTTAATATTTTTATCAAAATCTAGTCTTCCAAATTTTTTATGATATCTGGAAAATTTTCCAAACACGCACAATATTCACTTAGAAGATTAGAAAGATAAATCCTTTCTTCTATACAACTTTTATGTCTATAGCTATAATGTATAGAATTGCTATCAAAACAGTTCGTATAGCATAAACCACATAAGTTTATTGCCCAGCAATTTTTGCAGTATTTAGAAGATTCATTAATGAAATCTTTTATATAAAATCTTTTTATTTTATTTATATCAAATCCTTTTTCAACGTTGCCTAAAGACGGTATATTACCAGTCTTTTCACACGGATAAATTTCTCCATCTACTGTTACATACATCCTTTGTTTGCCAGGAACACAACATCCATTCATTCCATAATGAGTAACTGGTTTATCAATACAAAGGCGCTTATGTATTCTCTCAAGCCCTTTATACAATGACTGATCAATTATTGTTTTCTCTTTTCTATTAGTATTTTGCTTCCTAAGCCAATATAACGAAGGATCAATTTTATTTTTAGTGATTTCTCTTTCTTCAATACTCATTGGAAGTATGTATTCAGACTCTTCTGGTCCTAAATCTATTGCGGTAATCAAAATCTGTAAATTTTCTGGTAGCCATTCATTACTATCAATAAAGTTTTGAATCTTAGTGTATTTACCTAAAATATCTTGACCATCTACTACCATGTTAAATACTAATGGGTTCTCCATTTCTTTTCCGCTTTTTTCTTTTACATATTGATAGTTTTTAACACCTTGAATAGCACTTTGAAAACTTCCTTTTCCATTAGCAAAAATTCTATTCTCATTATGTATTTCCTCTGGTCCATCTATACTAAAAATGATATTGAAATTATTTTCAACTATATATTGAGCAGTATCTATATCCATTAATGTTCCGTTACAAGTCATTGCAAATATAACATTTTTATCATATTCAATAGATTTTACTTTAGAGTACTCAACAATTTCTTTTATCAATTTCTTATTTAATAATGGCTCTCCACCATAAAAGCCTATGCATATATCTTCGTTTGTGTCATTCGAATTTTCAAACAACATATTAACAGCTTTGATTGCAATATCTATATTCATATCTCTATGTCCAAAGTCTCTAAATTCTGGATGATTAGGATTATAAATACAATATTTGCATCTTAGATTGCATTTTTCTGTAACCTCTAGCAATAAACTTGTGAGATTATTGGATAAACTATATTCTAGATTGTATACTCCCTCTCCAGTTAATTTAACTACT
>ERZ773134.298-NODE-298-length-52410-cov-5.482857_pt1 | contig 52410 bp, 62 predicted proteins | sample MGYA00580856_ERZ773134 | MGnify/ENA primary metagenome ERZ773134 (study PRJEB29015, sample SAMEA2737823) | human gut metagenome | biome: human gut; feature: human-associated habitat; material: faeces | place: China | collected 2012 ... | reverse complement strand
TCACGGATGGAACTCCTTCCGGCATTAAGATATTCGGAAAGAACGGTTTCATTAGGAAGTTTATCTCCCGGCTGTAGTTTTTCTTCTAAAATAAATGAGATAATGTCTTCTGATATTTTCTGTGGAAGACTTTTTCCTTCTGGTGACGAAATCATCCTATGATTTTCTCCATTTCTTCGGTTTTATTCTTCTTATAAATTATAATAATGGTTATTAAAGGGAATGTCAAAACGTTAAAATGTACAAAAAAGCAGATAATAATTTAGATAAAATTCCAGTATTGCATTTTCTGCAGAATAAATACATGTTAAACACATCGGATGAATTAAGAAGGACAATATTTATTTTGAAGCAAAAAGACAGTAGAAATGTTAGAAACGGATTTATAAGGATGACTTTTAAGAAAATATCAAAAAAGTTATAAAAAACGGTTGACAATACTCTATAATCGCGATATAATAATTTACGACTTATGGAACAGATAAGCCGTAACAGAATATCGCGGGGTAGAGCAACCCGGTAGCTCGTCGGGCTCATAACCCGAAGGTCGTTGGTTCAAATCCGGCCCCCGCAACCACCAAGCGTTCTGAGATCTCTCAGAACGCTTTTTTGTTGTCTGGATCCGATACGAAGAAGGGGCTGCTGCACATCGTTTTAGCCGAAAGTGCAGCAGCCCCTCTTACTGTATCAAAAATTTACACCCACTCGCCGTTGAAATGGTAGCTGCCCACAAGGCCCGCACCGATGTGAACAACGTTTCTTCCATGGGCCGTGATGGCTCCGGCATCCGCATGATGATGTGGGCAGGCGCTACCATGGAGGCAGGCCCCCGTGCAGGTCAGGCAGCCGACATCAACAGCCGTCCGTCCTTCCCCTTCGGCGGTATCTGGCCCATCTTTGGCAACGACGGCAAGCGCTTCTTCAATGAGACCATCACCCGCCACGGCTCCGTGGGCTATCTGGACATGATGCCCGAAGGCCAGAAGATGCCCTACATCACCCACGGCTTCCTGCGGGCGGACAGCCGCAACAGCATGGGCTTCATTCTGCTGTACGGCAAAAAGAACGTCTCCCGCTACGGCTTCCGTCACTCGGTGCTGGAGGCCACACGCCGCCCGGTGTGCCATGTCATCCTGCAACGCTGCGCGGGCAGGGATATGCTGGACGATGCCGCTGCCGAGGCCCAGCTGGCCGAGGCGGATGAACTGTTGACGGCTGTGCTTTTTGTTCCGATGGGTGGAAAGTTCTTCCGCTTTCTTGTGATCGTGAAGGTTTTTGCCGGATTTTGTTTACGCACCCGGAAAAAGATGGTATGATAAACTAAGCATAATCGGGTAATATGGTAGCCGGAACGTCCTGCTGCGTGAGCGCCCTCAGGGGAGAAAATCGATGAAAAAATATCTCAAAGCGGTCGTGTCCGGGCTGTGCGCCGCGGCGCTGGCCCTTGGCTGCGTGAGCTGCGGCAGCAGCGCCCGCAAGGTGCTGGAATACGGCCTGAGTGGCCTTGCCGCTGCGGACCGCGAGACCGTGGAGCAGCGCATCGCCGAGGGTCAGAGCGCTGCGGACGCAGAAGCCGAGTTCCTGACCAACGATCACTTTGAGGCATGGTATCAGGATATCTGCGGTCAGCTCAAACAGTACGAGGACTGAGCCGACGGAACACGCTGAGGAAGAGAGGGGATGGCGATGCTGCGCAGACAGAAGGATACGGATGCCGCCCGGCGCAAAAAAACAGGCAGGCCTATCTTCCGCACCATTTTTAACGCCATGATGCTGGTGATGCTGGTGGAGGTGGTGCTGCTGGCAGTCAGCATTGCCATTACCAATGTGGACGGCAGGCTGAACCAGAACGCCAAGGACATGCTCAACATGCAGGTGCGCAACCGCGTCAGCTACGTGCAGGACCTGATGCAGGATGCACAGAACCTGACCGATCTGTCGGAGCACATCAACAATACCGTTCTTGCCATGCAGGAAGAAGGCCAGCTCAATCTGGCCGAACTGAACACGAGCCGTGAGAAGAGCGACGCACTGCTCACGGCCATTGCGCCGGAATTGGTGAACACCCTGCGAGCAAAACCGGTCAGTGGCATCTTTGTGGTACTGAACACCGTGAATCTGCACAACCTTGATGTGGGCTGCGGCCTGTCCGGCATCTACCTGCGGGATCTGGACCCGGATGCCCGCCCTTCGGAGGACAACGCCGATCTGATGATCGAGCGCGGCAGCTCGGCGGTGGTCAAAAAGCTGGGCATCACCACCGATAAAAGCTGGCAGCCCACCTTGCGCTACTACGGCCTGAAGGGCAACGGCTTTTCCAAGACTCCCTTCCAGACCGCGTGGGAGGACGGCGCAAGGCTGAACGCCGAGGATTACGGCCGCTGGACCACCAGTGCCTATAAGATAGGCAACGACAGCCGCACCGCCATTGCCTACTCCCAGCCGCTGATCCTGCCGGACGGCACGATCTACGGTGTGGTGGGTGTGGAGCTGCTTACCAGCTACCTGCAGACAAAGCTGCCTTACAGTGAACTGCAGGACGGCAATACCGGCACCTACTTCTTAGTCTCCACCACTGCTGATGAGGAAGATACCTCCTTTATCGTCAGCAAGGCGGTCACTTCCAGCGAGGATATGATCACTTCGGAAGCACCGGCCGGCATGATGAACTGCGAACTCCGGGCGGACGAGTGCTGGCTGACGCTACGGAATAAAGACTATTATGCCGTGGCCCTGCCCATTACCCTGTACAGCCGCAACGCGCCATTTTCCAATGAGCGCTGGCTGCTGATCGGCACCGTGAACAGCAAGGTGCTGTTTGCCTTTGCAGACAATGTGCGCAACGTGATCGCCATTGCCATTGTGTTTACGCTGGTGCTGGGCGCGCTGGGCAGTCTGGTCATTGCCCGCAATCTGGCCTATCCGGTGGAGCTGCTGTATCACGAAGTGGTGGACGGGCAGGAGAAAAAGCAGTTCCCGCAGCTGTCCCATACCAACATCCGGGAGCTGGACCGTCTGGCCGATGCACTGACCAGCTTGAACAGCGAGCTGCTGAACAACTCCACAAAGTTTTTGCGCATCATGGACATGGCCAGTGTGGAGCTGGGCGGCTATGAGCTGAGGTTCGACACTGGCAGTGTGTATGTTACCGATAACTTTTTTGCGTTGCTGGGTGCCCCCCCAGCCCAAGGATCACTTCCTGAGTGTGCGCCGCTTTGAGGAAAAGCTGAGCAACATCCAGCTTTCCCATCCCTGTACCACCACGGCAGAGGGAGACAAGATACTCACCATCCGCAGGGAGGGCGAGACCCGCTACATCATGCTGCGCGTCACCAACGACCAGACCACGCAGGTGGGGCTGGCTGAGGACGTTACCGCCACCACGCTGGAGCGCATGCGTATTGAGCACGAACGCGATTACGATATCCTGACCGGCCTGTATAACCGTCAGGCCTTCCACCGCGTGAGCGAAGAGCTGTTCCACGATCCGCACCAGCTGGGCGTTGCAGCTCTGCTGATGATGGATCTGGACAACCTCAAGCACATCAACGATACCTACGGCCACGACTGGGGCGACCAGTACATCCACCGCACTGGCCGCTGCCTTGCGGAGAACACACCCAACGGCACTGTGGTGTCCCGCCTTTCCGGCGATGAGTTCGTGCTGCTGTTCTACGGCTATTCCAGTCAGGATCAGATCCGTGAGAAGATCCGCACCCTGAGCAGCGCCATGAAGAAGAGCGTTGCCATCCTGCCCAGCGGCAATGAGCTGCGTATCAGCATTTCCGGCGGTGTGGCGTGGTACCCGGCCAACGGCACCGATATGGACACCCTGAAAAAGTATGCCGACTTTGCCCTCTATCAGGTCAAGCGCACCAACAAGGGACATCTGGAAGAGTTCAGCATGGAGATCTACCAGCAGGAAGCACAGGCCGCACAGCTGAGACGCGACTTCCAGCAGCTGCTTACCGAGGAACGGGTGTACTATGTGTTCCAGCCCATCTTCTCGGCCCGTACCGGCAAGGTGATGGCCTACGAAGCCCTGATGCGCTCCGATATGGAAGCGCTGCGCTCGCCCGCTACCATCATGAAGCTGGCGCGGGAGCAGGGCGCACTGTGCGAGATCGAGCGGCTGACCTTCTTCAAATCGCTGGAGAACTTCGACCACCTGCGCAGCGAGGGCCTTGTGCGCAGGGACACGATGCTGTTCATCAACTCCATTGCAAGCGTCTGCCTGCCCAGAGAGGACAGCGAGTATATGGAAAGCCGCTGGCATGAGCTGTGCTGCCAGATGGTCATTGAGATCACCGAGGAAGAGGAGATCGACCACGAAGCACTGGAGGCCAAGCGCCATGTGCCGGGCTTCTCCGGCATGTTCGCGCTGGACGATTACGGCAGCGGCTTTGCCAACGAGAACAGCCTGCTGGAGCTTTCGCCCCGGTTCATCAAGGTGGATATCGCCATCATCCGCGGTATCGATACCGACCCGGACAAGCAGCAGATCGTGCAGAACATCGTGGCCTATGCCCACCCGCGCAACATGCAGATCATTGCCGAGGGCGTGGAGACCGCCGCCGAGCTGCGCAAGGTCATCGAGCTGGGCGCGGATGCGCTGCAGGGCTACTTCCTTGCAAAACCTGCCGCCGTACCGGCCAAAATGGCACCTGCCGCCCGCAAGGTCATTGCCGAGTACAGCTCTGCATCCGACAGCGGCTGAATACGAACATAAAAAGTCCCGCAGAAATGCGGGGCTTTTTGCATCTGCCACTGGCGTATTGCAGTTTGCTGCGGTATACTGGAACCGGGCAAACAACAGCACAGGAGGTGCTTTTTATTATGGTACAGGTAGACCTTATCACCGGCTTTCTGGGCGCAGGCAAAACCACCTTTCTGCGTCGGTATGTCCGGTATCTGGTGGCACAGGGCCACAATGTCTGCATTCTGGAAAACGACTTCGGCGCAGTGAACGTGGATGCCATGCTGGTGCAGGACCTTCTTGGCCCGAACTGCGACCTTGAGACCATCAGCGGCGGATGCGACTGCGACACCCACCAGCGCCGGATGCGCACCAAGCTCATTGCCATGGCCATGCGCGGGTTCGACCGGGTGGTGGTGGAACCCAGCGGCATCTTTGATGTGGACGAGTTTTTTGATGTGCTGCGGGACGACCCGCTGGACCGCTGGTATCACATCGGCAATGTGATCGCCATAGTGGATGCCATGCTGCCGGAAACGTTTTCGCCGCAGGCTGAGTACGTGCTGGCATCCGAGACGGCCAACGCGGGCCGGGTGCTGGTCAGCCGTACCCAGCTGGCCGGGCAGCAGCAGACCGCTGCCGCCGTGGCCCACCTGACCCGTGCGCTGGAGGGCTGCAAGTGCTCCCGCCGCTTTGCGCCGGAAGAGATCATCACCAAGGACTGGGCACGGCTTACCGATGCCGACCTTGCCGCCATTGCGGCCTGCGGCTGCAGGCAGGCCAGCTGCGAAAAGCTGCATTTTGATGAGCACGAAGCCTTCAGCTCTCTGTGCTTTCTGGAGCAGCACCTGACGCTGCAGCAGCTGCAGGCCGCTGCCGACCACCTGTTTGCGGATGCCGCCTGCGGCCATGTGCTGCGGGTGAAGGGCTTTGCACCGGACCCGCAGGGCACCACCGGCTGGCTGGAGCTGAACGCCACCGCTGCCGGCAGAACGCTGGAACCCATCCCGCAGGGGCAGGATGTGCTCATCGTCATTGGCGAAGGACTGGACAAAGCGGCCATTGAAGCCCGGCTCAAGGCCTGAATTTTCAACACAAAAACAACAGAATGGTGAAAAACAGAAGGAAAAAGAGAAGGAAGTCATGAACAAGACCCGGCAGGCTCCCTCGGCACGGCGCATCATCGGCATGGTGATGGGTGTTATCATCATCGCCCTTGGCCCCTTCATCCAGTTCTTCGATGGACATTTCGCCCAGAAGGTGCTGAAATATAAACAAGAAAAGGAATAACAAAAAAGGCGTGGGCCTCCGAATGGAAGCTCACGCCTTTTACGATTACGATCAGAACTTGAACAGCGGGGTGCCTGCCAGCACATCGCCCTCGGCCAGCATCTTCAGCTCGCCCATGTCATCGCCGTTGGTCACGATGATGGCGGTAGCGGTGGGATGGCCTGCGGCGCGGATGGCGTCCAGATCCACCTTCAGCAGCGGGGTGCCGGCCTTGACCTTATCGCCCACCTTGACCAGTGCCTTGAAGCCCTTGCCCTGCATCTCCACAGTGTCCATGCCAACATGGATCAGGATCTCAATGCCGTCCTCGCTGGTCAGGCCCACGGCGTGCAGGGTGGAAGCCACCTGTTCCACGGTGCCGTCAAACGGAGCATACACGGTCTTGCCGGTGGGCTCGATGCCGCAACCGGGGCCAAGGATGCCCTGTGCAAAGGTCTCGTCGGGGATGTCGGCCTGTGCCAGCACCTTGCCGCGGATGGGGGTCAGAACGGTCTTGCTCTGACCGAAGAATTTGACAGTCTCTTCCTGCTCGGTCTTGCCGCCGAACAGCTTATCAAAAAAGCCCATGTTAAAATACCTTCTTTCCGATCATTTCATAGAGCCAGCTGGCCGGAACGCTGTCCTGCAAGGCCCACCGTCTCCAACCCATTGGTCTACCCAAAAGATACCACATTGTGAAAGGAATTGCAATTGGTATCCCGCATAAAACCGGCAGAAAATCTTCGGCAGGGTCACATCAGGTCGATCAGCTGCTCGATCTCCTCCATGCGGGTGGCCCAGCTGGTGGCAATGCGCATCACGGTGTGGGTGTCGTCGTACTTCTCCCAGAAGCCGAACTTTGCCAGTGGCTCCAGCGCTTCCAGCTGGCTGTTTTCCAGAATGGGGAACACCTGATTGGTGGGCGACTCCATATAGAAGCGGTAGCCCTTGGCAGCAAGGCCCTCCTTCAGACGGTCTGCGGTTTCGATGGCGTTCCGGCTGATGCGGGTGTACAGATCGTCGGTGAACAGCACATCGAACTGCAGGCCCATCAGACGGCCCTTGGCAAGCAGCGCGCCCTGTTGCTTGACCATAGTCATAAAGTGGGCCGGTGCGCCGTGGGGGAACACCACGGCCTCGCCGCACAGCGCGCCCACCTTGGTGCCGCCGATGTAGAACACATCGGTCAGGCGGGCGATATCCTGCAGGGTAACATCGGTGCCCTTGGCCATCAGACCGTAGCCCAGGCGTGCGCCGTCCATGAACAGGGGCATGTGGTACTCCTGACACACAGCGTGCAGCTCTTCCAGCTCAGCCTTGGTGTACAGGGTGCCGTACTCGGACGGGTGAGAGATATATACCATGCCGGGGAACACCATGTGGTCGTGGTTGGCATCGGCATAGAAGGTGGCGCACCAGTCGCGCACATCGGCGGCGCTCACCTTGCCCTCGTGGGCGGGCAGGGCAATGACCTTGTGGCCGGTATACTCAATGGCACCGGCTTCGTGTGCAGCCACATGGCCGGTGGCAGCAGCCATCACGCCCTGCCAGCGCTGCAGCATGGACGCAATGACGATGGCGTTGGTCTGGGTGCCGCCGGAGATGAAGGTCACGTCTGCATCCGGGCAGCCGCAGGCAGCGCAGATCTTTGCTTTGGCGCTGGCGCAGTAGGGGTCGGTGCCATAGCCGGGCACCTTTTCAAAGTTGGTCTCGGCCAGCTTTTGCAGGATGGCAGGGTGTGCACCCTCACAGTAGTCGTTCTCGAAATACAGCATATCGTTACTCCTGATCCAGTGAGATAAAGTGTTGATAAGGCTATTCTACTACGGGGGAGAGGGAGTGTCAAATCGCGTCCCTCTTTACGGCAAAGGATTTTTACTGTATCTTTAGTTTTTCTATGGTATAATGCGGGAAACGGAATATATTATTTGGGAAGGGGAATGTGCATGAAAAAACAGACGCTTGTGCGGGATGCCACCGTAATGCTGCTGGCTCTGTTCGCCGCCTATGCCATGGTGATGCTTACACAGGCCGTTATGGGCCGCATTGAGGGCGTAGCAATGCTTATCTTTATGCTGGCGGTATTCGTCACCTCTATGTATACAGAAGGTTATGCGTGGGGCGTGGCGGCTTCGCTCATCAGCGTGCTGGCTGTGAACTTTGCCTTCCTCTCACCGTATTTCGCCTTCAACTTTACCCTGTCGGAAAACCTGTTCTCCGGCCTTGTGATGCTGGTGGTGTCCATCATGACCAGCACCCTTACCACCCGCATCAAAAAACAGGAACAGCTGCGTATGGAAAGCGAGAAGGAGAAGATGCGTGCAAACCTTCTGCGCGCGGTTTCTCACGATCTGCGCACCCCGCTCACCTCCATCTACGGTGCCTGCTCCACTGTGATCGAAAATTATGACTCGCTGGATAAGGAAAAGACCATTAAACTGCTTGGCGAAGCCTGCAGCGATGCCCAGTGGCTGACCCGCATGGTGGAGAATCTGCTTTCCGTCACCCGCATCGACAGCGAGAAGGTGACGGTGCAAAAGACCCCCACTGTGCTGGACGAACTGCTGGATACGGTGCTGGTCAAGTTCCGCAAGCGCTACCCGGAGATCCCGGTGGAGCTGGAAACGCCGGATGCCTTTATCGTGATCCCCATGGATTCCATGCTCATCCAGCAGGTGCTGATGAACCTGCTGGAAAATGCCGCTCTGCACGCCGAGGGCATGACAAAACTGACCTTGAAGGTGTTCACGGTGGGCAATCGTGCGGTGTTCGAGGTGACGGACAATGGCTGCGGCATCCCCAGAGAACGGCTGAAAACGCTGTTCTCCGGCACCGACCCGGATGTACCGGCAGACAGCCGCAAGCACGGCATGGGCATCGGCCTTTCGGTGTGTGCGGCCATCATCAAGGCGCACGGCGGCGAGATCAAGGCCGAGAGCCGTCTGGGTGAGGGAACGACCATCCGCTTCTGGCTGGAGACCGAAGAAATTGAAATGGAGGATGCAGAAGATGAGCAATAACAAATTCAAGGTCCTGATCGTAGAGGATGAGGCAAATATCTGCAGCTTTATCGAAACGCTGCTCACCACCAACGATTATCAGGCTCTGGTGGCTCATACCTGTACCATGGGCCTGACTCTGTTCGCCTCCCACAACCCGGATCTGGTCATTCTGGATCTGGGCCTGCCGGACCGGGACGGGCTGGAATTCATCCGTACCGTGCGGCAGAAGTATATGACCCCCATCGTGGTGCTCTCGGCCCGCACCGACGAGATGGATAAGATCGAAGCGCTGGATCTGGGTGCCAATGATTACATCACCAAGCCCTTCAGCACCGGCGAACTGCTGGCCCGCGTGCGCGCTGCCCTGCGGCTGAACCGCTACAGTGCCATGCACGGCGGCAATGCCCCGGCGGGTGAGTTCCGCGCACAGGGAATGCGCATCAACTATGACCGCCGTAAGGTGTTCGTGGACGAGCAGGAGATCAAGCTGACCCAGACCGAATACAACATCGTGGCATTCCTTTCCCAGCACGCGGGCCGCGTGATGACCTATGCGGCCATCGTCAAGGCCATCTGGGGCGATACCGACATCGGCAGCACCAAAAAGCTGCAGGTGAACATGGCCAATATCCGCAAAAAGCTGGGCAGCCGTCCGGGCAGCAATGCCTATATCCTCAATGAGCTGGGCGTGGGCTACCGCATGATCGACGAGGATGCCCGCAGCGGGGAGATCAACGAATGATACTTGCACTGATCCTGTTTGCTGTTACCTATGTATTGATGCTGCGGCTGCAGCAGTACCGCCCGTGGGTGGCACTGTGCAGTGCGGTGCTCTTTATTGTGCTGGGCGAGGCAGGGGTCTACGAGTTTTCACTCCGCGCCGCGCTGCAGGCCGTGGATTATAATGTGCTGCTCATGATGGCGGGCACCATGGGTACGGTGGCACTGTTCATCGAGAGCAAAATGCCTGCCCGCCTGGCGGAAATGCTTATCGTCTGTGTGCCGGATGTCAAGTGGGCGGTGTGTATGCTGGCGCTGTTCGCCGGTGTCATCAGTGCTTTTGTGGACAATGTGGCCACGGTGCTCATGGTGGCACCGGTGGGCCTTGCCATTGCCCGCAAGCTGAAGATCTCGCCGGTGCCGGTGCTCATTGCCATTGCGGTGTCCTCCAACCTGCAGGGCGCGGCCACGCTGGTGGGCGACACCACCAGCATCCTGCTGGGCAGCTTTGCCGACATGAATTTCTTCGATTTCTTCTGGATGCGGGGCCGTCCGGGCATTTTCTGGGGCGTAGAGCTGGGCGCACTTGCTTCGTTGGCAGTGCTGCTGTGGCTGTTCCGCCGCGAGACCCAGCCTATCGCCGCAAAGGTGGAGACTGAGGTGGAGGATGATGTGCCCACTGCCCTGATGCTGCTCACGGTGGGGCTGCTCATTGCGGCATCCTTCCTGCCGGAGCCTGCAGCCGGGCCGCTGCACACGGTGTACGAGCTGCGCAGTGGCCTTGTGTGCATGGGGCTGTGCCTGTTTGGCGTGGCGCGCGCCTGCCTGCGGGCAGGGTCGGCAAAGCCGCTGGCGCATGTGCTGGGCGAGCTGGACTGCGACACCCTGCTGCTGTTGTTTGGCTTGTTCATCGTGATCGCGGGCATCCACGCGGCGGGTGTTATCGACGCAGCAGCCCGGCTGTTCCATGCCGTGGCAGGGGAAAACCCCTTCCGGCTGTTTACGCTGCTGGTGGTGGTGTCGGTGGTGCTTTCGGCCTTCATCGATAACATCCCTTACGTGGCCGCCATGCTGCCGGTGGTGCAGAGCATCGCCGCCCTGATGAACGATGGCGTGGGCGTGGAACCCTATGTGTTTTACTTCGGCCTGCTCACCGGTGCAACGTTGGGCGGCAACCTGACCCCCATCGGTGCTTCGGCCAATATCGCGGCCATTGGCATTCTGCGCAAAAACGGCGAGACCGTCACCACCCGCGACTTCCTGCGCATCGGCGTGCCCTTTACGCTGGCCGCCGTGCTGGCAGGCTATGCGTACCTGTGGCTGGTGTGGGGCAAAGTCTGATCTTCTGGCCTCCGGCACGGCTGCCTGCTGAAGAAAAAACAAAGAAACTCCGACCCTCTGCACCGCCGGAAAATCGGCCTGTAGAGGGCTTTTTCGCGAAAGTATGACGTTTTGTAGTGAGGAAAAAGTTTTTTTGAAAAAATGCTTGACAATTCTGCTATATCTGGTATAATAACTATCGTTCCGAGCAACACAGCTCGCAAACAAAACAGAATATGCGGATATGGCGGAATTGGCAGACGCGTTAGATTCAGGTTCTAATCGGGGCAACTCGGTGGAGGTTCAAGTCCTCTTATCCGCACCATGACGAATGTTCTTACAGCATTTAGCTGTCAAAGAACATTCGTCATTTTTTATTTGCTAAATAGCGACATCACAGGGGGCGTAGTTCACAACTACGCCTTTTCTTGTATTCACCGACACATCGGGTGTCGGCAAAGGAAGTGCGCTTGGAATCTCGATGGTGCCCACGCAGTTGTAGTGAATGCGGAGCCGCTGCTCCCATACACCGTTGACCTTTTCTGCATTGAACACTTCGATTTTTTCCACCAGTTCATTCAGCATCCGGGGTGTCAGCTTTTTTGCTCTGGTGTACTTGCGAACCAGACTGATAAACATATCCGTTGTCATAGTTCGGCTGCTCTGCTTTTCGATTTCGGAGCGGAGCTGTTTGATTTTCTCGGTCAGCTCCTTTTGCTCGTCCTCATATCTCCGGGACATTCTGGAAAAGCGTTCATCAGAGATCTTGCCGGAAACATTGTCCTCATAGATGCGCTCAAAGAGGCCGTCCAGTTCTTCATCACGGGCAAGGAGTGCTTTCAACTCTTTCTCTTTCAGCTTGCGGTCGGCTTCGTCTGCCTGCTGGGAGTGCCCGATAACAGCCTTCAAAAAGTCGTCCTCATAGAGGCTGGCAAACTTGGTCAGCCGCCGAATCTCGCCCAGCACCACTTCTTCCAGAAAGTCTACCCGGATGTAGTGGGTGGATTGGCAGGTGCCACGGTTGCCCTTGTAGTTGGAGCAGTTGAAATACTTGATTTCCGGGTTGCCCTGATTGAAGTGGAAGTGCAGATTGCAGCCGCAGTCTGCGCAGACAAGCAGGCCGGAGAACATATTGTGTTCTCCGTTGCTGGTACGGCGTTTGCGCATCTTTCCACGCTTCTGCTGTACCTGTTCAAACACGGCACGTTCAATAATGGGTTCGTGAACATTTTGGAACACTACCCAATTTTCCGGGTCGTTATGAATCCGCTTCTTATTCTTGTAGGATTTGGAGTAGGTTTTGAAATTCAAAACATCTCCACAATACTCCTGCTGATACAGAAGAAGGGTAATCGTGGAACCATTCCACTTGGTTGCTGGACGAATCTTGCTCCTTCCGGGACGGCCGATGCCTTTCTGAATCCAGTAGGCCTGCGGCGTCAGGATGCCTTCCTTTTCAAACTGGGTGGCAATCTGTTCCGTGCCAAAGCCCTCCAACGTCATATCAAAAATGCGCCGGACAACTTGTGCAGCTTCTTCATCAATGACCCAATGCTTGGGATTGTTCGGGTCCTTGATATACCCATAGGGAGGAAGTCCCATCGGTTCGCCGGAGTTGCCTTTGATTTTATTACTGATACGGCGTTTCTTGCTGCCGTGCTGGACGGCGGCGCAGCGATGGAAAAGGTCGTTTTCGGAACGTATCTCATCTCCGGCACAACGCTTGCTGTGTGCACGCTGCTGCATTTCAAAGCCAGCGGCCATACCTGCGGCTGCTCCGGCCCGATCGCGGCGCTGTCGATCTTTATCAATCCGTGGTTTCTGGTCGGCTATGTGCTCCTGACGCCGATCATCTGGTCGAGCATCCGGCTCAAGCGTCACACGGCGCTGCAGCTTCTTGCGGGCTGCGTCATCCCCGTGCTGGCCATGCTGATTTGCCGGGCGCAATTCCTGTAAACAAAGAATTCCAACGCACGGGCAGCACGTCCGTCCGTGCGGATTTTTATGCAACTGCAAAATCAACACACAGAGAGGACCCACACCATGCCGTACATGTTAAGCTGTGATTCCACGACGGATCTGACGCTTGCGCAATACGCCGCGCTCGATCTGCATTATGTTTCGCTCCATTTTCTGCTGGACGGGAAGGAATATCCTGACGACTATGGCCAGAGTCTGCCGATGAAGACGTTTTTCGACGCCATGGCAGCCGGGGCCACGACGGGGACGTCGCAGGTCACGACCGGGGAATTCGAGCTGTATTTCCGGCAGTTTCTGGAGCAGGGGAGCGACATCCTGCATGTTTCGCTCTCGTCCGGCCTGTCGGGCTGCTATCATTCCGCCTGCGCCGCGCGGGACATGCTGCTGGAGGAATTCCCGGAGCGGAAAATCATCGTTGTCGACTCGCTCTGCGGCTCGGGCGGCGCTGCTATCCTGATGCTCGAAGCGGCGCGTCAGCGCGATGCGGGCCGGACCATGGAGGAGACCGCCGCCTGGATCGAAGCGCGCAGGCTCCATGTGCACCACTGGCTCTTCACGCCGGAGCTGGCATATTTTGTGCGTGGCGGCCGGGTCAGCGCTGCGGCGGGCTGGATCGGCACGCTCCTGCGTCTGTGCCCCGTGATCGAGGCAAACTGCGAGGGCAAGCTGATCCCGCGGGAGAAAATTCGCGGCAAGCAGCGCGCCTTGCGCGTTCTTGTGGAGAAAATGGTCAGCTATGCCGAGGGCGGCATGGCCTATGACGGCCCCTGCCATATCTCTCATGCGGACAATCTTGCGGACGCCGAACAGCTGGCGGGCATGATCGAAGAGAAATTCCCGCAGCTGCGCGGGAGAATCGTGATCAACACCGTCGGTACGACGCTCGGCAGCCACTGCGGGCCGGGCATGGTTGCCCTTTTCTTCTATGGCACGGAGCGCGGCCGTTGAGCAGGCTGACAATTCTCCAATATTAATATTATAGCAGAACACCGGCGGATTGCCAAGCCCGAAAACGGCGGCAGTCCGCCGGTTGGCTGTATCAGGACATAAAAACACCGGGCACGGAAAATCCGTGCCCGGCAGGCGGTTGACCTTATTTGGCGTATTCGACGACCTTCGTCTCGCGGATGACGTTGACCTTGATCTGGCCGGGATATTCCAGCTCAGACTCGATCTTCTTCGTCAGCTCACGGGCGAGGATGACCATGTTGTCCTCGGAGACATCCTCGGGCTTGACCATGATACGGACCTCGCGCCCGGCCTGAATGGCGTAGGACTTCTCGACACCGGGGTAAGTGCCGGTCAGTTCCTCGAGCTTTTCCAGACGGCGGATATAATTCTCCACGTTCTCGCGGCGTGCGCCGGGACGAGCGGCCGAGATGGCATCGGCCGCCTGCACGAGGCAGGCAATGACGGTGCGCGGCTCGACGTCGTTGTGGTGCGCCTCGATGGCGTGGATGACGTCGGGCGATTCGTTGTACTTGCGGGCCAGCTCAACGCCGAGCTGGACGTGGCTGCCTTCCATCTCGTGGTCGACAGACTTGCCGAGGTCATGCAGCAGGCCGGCGCGCTTGGCCAGCGCGACGTCCACGCCGAGCTCGCTTGCGAGCAGACCGGCGATGTGGGCGACCTCGATGGAGTGGTTCAGAACGTTCTGACCATAGGACGTGCGGTACTTCTGGCGGCCAAGCAGCTTGATGAGCTCGGGGTGGAGGTTGTTGATGCCGGTCTCAAACGTGGCGCGTTCGCCCTCCTGCTTGATGACGCGGTCGACCTCCTTGCGGGCCTTCTCTACGAGATCCTCGATACGGGTAGGGTGAATGCGGCCGTCGGCGATCAGCTTCTCGAGCGCGAGACGCGCGACCTCGCGGCGCACGGGATCGAAGCATGAGACGGTGATGGCCTCCGGCGTGTCGTCGATGATGAGATCGACGCCGGTGATGGCCTCGAGCGTGCGGATGTTGCGGCCCTCGCGGCCGATGATGCGGCCCTTCATCTCATCGTTCGGCAGAGCGACGACGGAGACAGTCGTTTCGGCGGCGTGGTCGGCGGCGCAGCGCTGGATGGCGATGGAGATGATCTCGCGGGCGAGCTGATCGGCGTTGTCCTTGAGGTTCGTCTCGATCTCCTTGATCTTGAGCGCGGCGTCATGCTTGCATTCGTTTTCGAGATTCTTCAGCAGGTGGTTCTTAGCCTCCTCCTGCGTCAGGCCGGAGAGCTTTTCCAGCGTTTCGAGCTGGCTCTTCTTGATCATTTCGACCTCGTCCTGCGTGGCGGCAATATTTGCCTGACGGCGGCGGAGATCGTCTTCCTTGCGTTCGAAGGCGTCGAGCTTCTTATCGAGAGACTCTTCCTTCTGCTGGAGGCGGCGCTCCTGCTTCTGCAGGTCAGCGCGGCGCTCCTTGACTTCCTTTTCGTATTCGGTTCTGGATTTATGAATTTCCTCTTTCGCTTCCACGAGCATCTCGCGCTTCTTATTCTCGCCGCCCTTGATGGCTTCGTTGATGATACGCGTTGCTTCGGTTTCTGCGCTTCCGATCTCACGCTCCGCGACTTTCTTGCGATAGAGCATGCCGATCAGAAAGAAGATAAATGCTACAATCAGCAGTCCTGCGACGAGCAGGACGTAACCATACCATTCCATTGCCGGAATACACCTCCTGTTCTTCAAATTGGGTGCGTGTGTCACGAAAAAGTAATGCTTTCTCCGGCTACCCCAATGCACAGAGCAAACAAACAAATCCACTGTTTATTGTACCGTTTCACTTCGCGAAAGTCAAGCAATTATGCAGGGAAAATTGTTTCCCTACAGGAAAACTTGTGCAAAGCATACAAGGCGTTGACAACTTGCAGCCGGAATGATAGAATTATAATGAATTGGAAGCGGAACTCATTCTCCGTTTTCAATTTGATCGATACGCGGGTATGATGGAATTGGCAGACATGCAGGATTTAGGTTCCTGTGCAGAGATGCGTTGGGGTTCAAGTCCCCATACCCGCACCACGACAAGTCCCTTAATTCTATAAAATGTGAGGAGAAACCGGAACGCCATGGACAATTTCAGATTTTCGACCCTGGAATATAAGCGCCCCGATCTGGAGGCACACCGTGCAAAGCTCACTGAATGGAAGGCTGCGGCTGAGCAGGCGGAAAGCTATGACGCATTGCGTGCGTTGATGCTGAAGATCGACCGCGAGAACTGCGAGCTGTCCACGCAGTATTCCATCGCGAACATCCGCCATACGCTGAACACCCGTGATGAATTCTATGAAACGGAGGTCGCCTATCTTGACGACACGCTGCCGACCCTCGGCGGCGAGGAGGTCGCGCTGAGCGAGGCCATCGCGTCCAGCCCTTTCCGCCCGGACATTGAGAAGGAATTCGGCAAGCAGTATTTTGTGGGCATGGATCTGCAGAAGAAGATGTTCTGCGAGGCCAACATCCCGCTGCGCCAGCAGGAGAGCCGCCTGACCAACGAATATCAGAAGATTATGGCGACTGCGGAAATTCCCTTCGACGGCAAGACCCTGAACCTCTACGGCGTGCAGAAGTATTTCGAGCACCCCGACCGTGCCGTGCGCGCCGCTGCCGTCAGGGCCTACGCCAAATTCTACGAGGACAACGAGCCGCGTCTGGAGGAGATCTGGGACGAGCTGATCCGCATCCGCAACCAGATGGGCAAGAACATCGGCTATGAGAACTACATCCCCGTCGGTTATCTCGAGCAGGGCCGCACGGACTACGGCGAAAAGGAGGTCGCGTCCTTCCGCGAGCAGGTGCGCATGTTCCTTGTCCCGCTGTGCCAAAAGCTCTATGACGCGCAGGCCAAGCGCCTCGGCATCGACCATGTTATGTGGTACGACGAGAAAATGGTCTTCCCGGACGGAAACGCCGAGCCTGCGGGCGACGACGCCTTCATGGTGAAGACTGCCCAGAAGATGTACCACGAGATCAGCCCGGAGACCGGCGAGTTCATCGATTTCATGATCGACCATGAGCTGATGGATCTGCAGAACAAGCCGGGCAAGGCATCCACCGGTTACATGACGAGCCTGCCCAGCCTGAAGGCTCCCTTTGTCTTCTCCTGCTTCAACCACACGATCTTTGATATGCAGGTGCTGACCCACGAGCTTGGCCACGCCTTTGCCGGCTATATGGCCATGCGCAGCCAGCCCATCTCGGACTATTACAGCGAGTCGACCGACATTGCCGAGATCCACTCCATGTCTATGGAGCAGTTTGCCTATCCCTATGCCGAGTGGTTCTTCGGCGATCAGGCGGACAAGTTCCGCTTCGCCCACCTGCAGGAGGCGCTGACCTTCGTTCCCTTCGGCGTGGCCGTGGACGAGTTCCAGCATATCTGCTATGCCCATCCGGAGCTGACGCCGAAGGAGCGGACCTACCAGTGGCATCTGCTGGAGGAGAAGTACATGCCGTGGCGCAAGTATGAGAGCAATCCCTTCCTGGAGCGCGGCGGCTACTGGTACCACAAGCTGCACATCTATCTCTACCCCTTCTACTACATCAACTACACGCTCACGACCATGGGCGCGATGGAGTTCAAGAAGAAGTATGCCGAGGACAAGGCTGCCGCATGGCAGGACTACCTCAAGCTCTGCAAGACCGGCGGCAGCCGCAGCTATCTCGAGACGCTGCGCTACGCCAATCTGGCCAATCCGTTCGAGGCAGGCTCCGTCGAGCGCGCCTGCGGCTACGCGGAGGAGCTCCTGATCAAGCAGATCGCGGAGCAGGAACAGAAAGCGTAAAAGCCTATAATAACGATCAAGCTCCCCTTGAGGCCTGCCTTGAGGGGAGCTTTTGCATGCAGAAAAACTGCGAGTCCGAAGAAGCGTGAGCCGCCCCACAATTTGAACGGATAACACTGCAGATTCTCCTGCAGTTTGCAGGATTTCCTTTTTGACCGCGATTCTGTACAATATTACCAGAGAATCAAAGAAAAGGAGGCTATTCTTATGGCATTTTCTCTCGACAGTAAGGTAAAGGACATCCTGAAGAACCCGGCGGCGGCAGCGGTGCTGGACAAATACAGCCCCGATGCTTCCAGAAATCCGCAGATGAAGCTCGTCGGCGGTCTGACGCTGCGCAAGCTTGCCAGCTTCCCGCAGTCTGCATTTCTGAAGCCCCATCTGGAGGAGCTGGACAAGGAGCTCCAGGCTATCGAATGATTTCGAAGCTGACAAACTGATCTCTACGATTCATCCCTTCAAAATGGGCGGCTTCCCCGATCGGAGAGCCGCCCATTTCATGTCCATTTTTATTTCGCTATTCTGAAAGCACTTGGCGAAAAAGTTGACTAAATTTGCGGAACAAAGATCCCGGCGTTCTGGCCGCCAGCGGCGAGGATATCCACGCCGTTGACATACCCGGCTCCGGACGAGCAGAGGAAAGCGGTCAGCGCACCCATTTCACAGGGATGGCCCCAGCGTCCGGCCGGAATCAGCTCCAGCTGATTTTCTGCAGTTTCCGGTTGATTGTCGATGAGCTTCTGATGCATGGGCGTGAGATAACAGCCGGTCATAGAAGTCCGGCTCATTCCATGCCTCAAACGCATCCGTCCACTCGTCCGTCTGCGGCATGGTATAGGCGGCGACAGAGGCAAAATTGATCATCACGCCGTCCTCGGCCAGAACCGGATAAAACGCCTCAACCATATTGACTGCGCCAACTGCGTTGATTTTGATGATATTTTCCGTCCCTGTATCGCTCGGCGACACACCGGAGGTGTGGATGATCTGCTTCACGCTGCCCAGCGATGCAGCATAGTCTGCCAGTGCCTGCACCTGTGCGCGATCTGCAATGTCAGTTTTGCAAAGATCGCTCTCCACACCAAGCTCGTCCAGCTCCGCTTTTGCCGTTTCCAGCTTTGCAGGATTACGGCCTGCCAGCACGATCGCAGAAGTCTTTCCAAGCTCCTTGCAGATCGCCTTGCCCATGCCGCCATGGCCGCCGGTCACGACCGTGATTGTTTTCTTCATGTGTGATCCTCCCTGATTTGGATACGGCACAGGCGGCTCTGTACGGGCCGCCTGTGCTGTGTTTTCATTTGTATTTTTTCAGAAGCACGTCCAGCCGCCGTCGCATTTCAGCTCCTCGCCGTTGACATAGCGGGACTGGTCGCTGGCCAGGAACAAGATCGCGTCCGCTAAGTCCTCCGGCATGGCGAGCTCCCCGGAAAAGTCCAGCAGCTTGCTGGTCCGGCCAAAGCCAAACTCGTCGGAGGGCGGCATGACCAGTGGGATATCGGTCACGACGCCGCCGGGAGAGACCGCGTTGCAGCGGATGCCCTCCTCCATGTACATGAACGCCGTGTTCTTCGTCGCCGCCAGCACCGCGCCCTTGCTCGCGCAGTAGGCCGCGCCGGAGGTCTGGTGTGTCGCGCCGACGGAGCAGATGTTGACAATCACGCCACCGCCATTTTGCGCGAGATACTGCCGGCATTCCTCACGCATTCCGTACATGAGGCCAAAGGTGTTGATGCGGAACGTCTCATGGAGCATTTCATCCGACAGATCGGCAATGGCGGTGTTGTCGTCCATGATACCGGCGTCGTTGACGGCAACGTCCAGCTTTCCAAACGTCTCGACTGCCTTTTTGACCATGCCTACAGCTGTTTCCGGGTCGCCGACGTCGCCCGCGTACCAGACAAGTTCGCCGGGCAAGTCTTTGCATTCCTCCGCCAGCTCCTTGAGCCGCTCCTCGCGGCGGGCGACCGCCACGACCTTCGCGCCCTCGCGGCAAAACAGCTCCGCCGTGGCGCGCCCGATCCCGGCGGAAGCGCCGGTCACGATGCAGACTTTACCATCTAATCTTCCCATAATGTCCTCCTCAGCAGAAAACCTTGTTTACGACAACAGCGGGCGAATCGTTGCAGCCGACGGTCAGCTCCGCGCCGTCGGGCACGTCCGCGCGGACGGTGGCAAAGCCGATGTTCTTATCGACCGTATAGCCGTAGATGGTCTGCGCGCAGCGGCCGACCTCGACGCCGTACCAGTACACACGCTCCCAAATGGAGATATCCTCGGTGGATTCGCGGGAGAATTCCAGACCGACCATACGGTATTTCGGGTGCTCTTTCCGTGCCAGCGCCGCTTCCTTGCCGATAAAATCCTTGTCGGCGGCGACCGCCCAGCCAAGGCCGCATTCATACGGGCTCAGGTGCTTGAAATCCTGCTTGAGCGCGAAGCCCTTTTCCATCGGGATAGAGCGGACGTAGACCTCGAGCGTCTGCAGCTCGCGGCCGCCGACAGACTCGACGGCTTTGAGCGCCAGGTCGTGAACTTCCGCGCTCTTGTCGAATGCGGAGTAGATCTCATATCCGTTTTCGCCGGTGAAGCCGGAGCGGTGGATATAAACGGGGATATCGCCGAGCTTCCGCTCACAGATGCCGAAGCGCTTGAGATCGTCGACCGGCACGTCCAGCATGGCGTTCATCGCCTTGAGGCTGTCCGGGCCCTGCACGGCGTACATATCCCAGTCGTAGGTGATGATCTTCGCGTGAATATCAGCCTCTCCCTTGTGCTGCTCGATCCACGGCAGCAGGCGCGGGCCGTAGAGGTCGGAGACCCAATACAGGCCGTCCGCCATGTGCATGACGATCACGTCGTCGATGATCTCGCCGTTTTCGTCCAGCGAGGCGGTGTATTTCGAGCGCCCGACGGCGACCTTGGAAATGTCGCTGATATAGATTTTTTGCAGGACTTCTAAGGCGTCCTTGCCGGTGATCTCCACCAGATCATGCGTCCAGCGGTAGAAGCCTACACCCTTGCGGATGGCCTCGGCGTCGGCGCGCGCGACTGTATCTTCTCTGAATAACATCGTTCGGCACCTCCTTACAGCATCCGCAGGTCTTCCTTGCGGATGACCTTGATATACATATCTTCCTCGTCGCGGTCTTCAATGACGCAGGACCATTCCGGGCTGACCAGCGTCTTGGCCGCACCGTTCCACTGCGCCTCATATGCGTCGACCAGCTCGTCAAGCGGGGCCATTTCGTAGCGCGCGGTGAAGTCCTCCGATTTGACTTTGATCCATGTCTCGTCCTTCGTCCAGCGCACCATCTCATACGGCACCTGCTGCACATCCAGCATATAGCGGATATATCCGCCGAGGATCCGGCCGTCGTTCTCGTCCATCTCGTGCGGCACGCCGAGGAAGCTGCGCAGGCCCTCTTTGGCAAAGGGATCGATGAACTGGTTCTTGCCTGCTGTTGCAAAGACGATGCGGAACACGCGCAGGAACTCATCCTCATCGGGAGCCATGTCCTTGATGGCCATCATCGGGAACTGGATGGACCAGACCCAGCCCATCTGCGCGACCCAGTGGTACGCTTTTTCGAGCGACGTTTCCTCGCCGAAGTTCTGCGTGTACTGACCGTTGCGCAGGCACTGGCCTTCCTTGACCATGCGCTCGCGCGGGGTGTCGTGGATGGGGTCGACGGGCTGCTGCATGTGGTCGAGCCATCCCTGCTTGGGAAGGCCGTACACGTCGCGGCGCTCCGCCACGACGCGGCAGTGCTTGTTGCCGCAGCCTCGGGCCTGACACATGTTGAGCGCGACCTCGTTTTCCGTACCGTTGGAGGATGCGAGGTCAAAGTTTGCGGTGAACATGCTGGTCGTCATGTTGCACAGCTCACTGCCGACGATGTCCCACGGGCAGGTATCGAGCTCCTTTTCCACGCGGTTGCGCGTGAACTGCACGACGCGGCCCGCCATGTTCTCCCACTCGTCGCCCGAGTCGCCGGTGATGCCGCCGAGCCAGCTGGACTTTTCGCACAGCTCCGGGATGTTGAACGCCTCATAGAGCGAGGCGTTGACATAGTCCTTCTGTTCCTCCGGCGTACCGGCGACGGCCATATTCATCATGTTGGCAATGCCACAGATGGCTTCCGTGCGTTTTTCCCAGCTCGGTTCAAAGATGCGCATGACCTGAAATAAATTTGCGGTCATTGCTGCGATCTGACGGTTGAGCTGGCGGTAGGCCTCTTCTTCCGTAATGAGCTTGCCCCATGCGGTCGGGAAGCATTTCCGCTGCTCCAGTTTTTCTTTTAGCATGGTATTCCTCCTGTCTCTTTTTCTGTATTGCCGCTCTTATTATAAAAAATAGACAGTGCGGCGAAAATGCTGCAAACTGCGCGTTTTTTTCTGCTCTGCACCGTACAGTTTGTACGCCGACAAATCATACAATTTGTATGGTTTGTTTTTGTGCAAAACAGAAAATATAGCAAAAAGTATGAATACGGAGCCATACAAATGATATGGTCTTCCATTGACAGCCGCTTCCGGACGGCATATAATAAAAACCGAAAACGGGAGTGAAAAGTGATCGGAGGGGAACATCCCATGAAACTGTGCGCGGGTATTCTCTATTGGGGGCTGAAGGAGGAGCTGAAGACGGTCGAGCTGCATGGCGCAGGCAGTCAGGAGCTGACACTGAGCCGGCCGGAATTTTACCTTGACCGGACAAAAACGTTTGAGAGGAACCGCGTCTACGTTTGCTCGGCCGATCATCTGCCGACACGTCCGTCGCTCAGTGCAAACGTGTGCCTCGTCTGTCTGGGGCAGCACTGGAACCTGAATGGGTTCTATGACCGGTGCAGTGTGATTGTGGTCGAAGCAGATACGGACATTTTTCGCGTGTTCAATCTGGTGCAGCACATTTTTGACCGGTATGAGGCATGGGAGGAACGGCTGTGGCATATCCTTCGCCACGGCGCAAGCCTGCCGCAAATGCTGGAGGTCAGTCGGGGAATCTTTGAAAACCCCATGCTGCTCATTGGCTCAGACTTCCGGTATCTTGCCGTGACGGACGAGGAATACTTTCAGAAGGATCTCGGCATCCGGCTGGATACCGAGACATTTGACGCAGAGAAGATGGCAACCTTTTTATCTCTGCACGACCTTTCCACTCATGTGCATGATCCGCTTTTGCTGGAGCTGCAGGGCATTCGGACGCTGTCGGTCAACGTATTCGATCAGGAGGAATACCTCGGCTGCCTGACGGTGTTTGAGGCCTTCCGTCCGCTTCAAGATTTTGACCGCGCGCTTTCGATCTTCCTTGCAAAGCTCCTGCGGCAGGCTGTCCAGCAGAACCCGACGCTTGCCAGCACCCGCTCCGCCGTACGCCGCGCCCTGCGCAGCGTTATCGCAGGGCAGCCTGTCGATTTTGAGCTGCGGCGTGCGCTCAGTCAGGAAAACGGGAAAACGGACTGGGTCTGTGTCCGCCTCCAGCCAAAGCGTGGGGCAGCGCCGCTGCCCGGCACGTATCTTTCCGCCGCATTGGAAGAACGGTACACCGGCGCGATGGCCTTTGAGTACGAGCGTACCGTCGCCGCATTTCTACCCGCCGCACAGGCCGAATGTGAGACAACGGCGCAGCTCCTGCCGCTGCTGGACAGACTCGGCCTGGCCTGCGGCGTATCCGGTGTGTTTTCCAATCTGTATGAGGCAAATCAGGCATGGTTCCAGGCTACCAGCGCCCTGCAGAACGGCTTTTTGCAGGATGGAAACGGCACGGTCTTTTATTTTCAGGACTATCTGCTGCCGCAGCTTCTGTCCGGTGCGCTGTCAGGGCGACCCTCGTGGGTCTATTATCCGAACGGGCTGAAAAAGCTCAAAGCGCATGACGAAGCTTCGCAGGTCTCGTATCTGGAGACGCTGCGCGTCTACCTCGACAACAACCTTTCCGTCACCAGAACGGCAGCGGCTCTCTATCTGCACCGCTCGACGCTTCTCGATCGTCTTGCCCATATCACGCAGATGCTTGGCCGAGATCTGAAGGATCCGGATTTCTGCCTGACGCTCGGCATTCTGCTCCGTGCGGAGCTGCAGCAGAAACGGCTGACTCGACCGAAGACATAATTTCATTCCCGCTGCGGGTTTCGCAGCGGGAGCTTTATGTTCTTAGCGGAGAAACAGCGCCATAATTCCGGACAGGGCGGCATAGACAAAGAGCAGCACATCCGGGGCGAGAATTTGTCTTTGATTCGCAGGCCGTTTTTCTGAATCTCCTCTGCCCAGCTGCCCCGTGCCAGATTGCAGCCGGGCACACCTGCGCCGAATACCGGAATTTTCATAGTTCGATCTCCCGTTTCTGTCCGTTTGTTTCAGATAAGGTTAGCGAATGCTAACTGCTACGGCATGATGATAGCACCCATTTTGCCCCAATACAATGGCCCTTGCGAAAAAAGGACGCTTCCGGGAAAACGGATGCGTTGTATATCTACATTACACGCTGGGACAAACCCCAACACTCTCGACAAATATCGACAAAAATCGCGTTATTCTGCGCAAAAAATTGCTTGACATTCCATTGAAATTTCGATATTCTAAAAATAACGGCGAATCCGGGCAGCAATGCGGGATTCCCTATGAATCGGAAAACGGGAAGGGGAAAGAATATGAGTTGGGATTTGCGCGCCCTCGGCGGGGCGGTACAGCTTCCGTGCGGAGAGCTGGCCTGGACAAAGCCGCAGATCTTTCGGGTGCTTGCCAGCGTCGAGGCAATGCGCGGCGTCGTTCTGGGCGGGGATGTGCTGTTCGGCAACGGGACCTACACCGGCAGCAGCTGGCAGTATTGCCTGACCTCATAGTGATCCTCGCAGGTCAGGCAGCAGCTGGCAGTATTGCCTGACCTGCGAGGATCACTATGTCGCCTTCCTGCGGGAGAACTGCCGCGGCAGCCGCAGAACGGCCGAGGCATTCATTCGGGACTTTTTGGCCACGCGCAGCGGAGAATTCCTGTTTGCGCCGGTGCTCCGCGAGGGCGTGGATGCCTATATCCACCGCAGCACGGGGGGCCTTGCTCCGGGCTATGACTGCGCCGCACGGTCGGGCTGCGGACTGCCGTGACCGTTTGCCGGAAAAGCCCTTTGGACTTTTCCGGCAAAGAAATTCTGCTTCGCTGCGGAGCGCTTCAGACGCGCTGCGGCGTCTGCGTCTCCTCCGGGTGGGCGATCCGGACAGGGTAGGAGCCGGTGCCGTCGCCGACGGTCTGGGCATACAGCCGCACCATATGCTGCCAGGTCCGCCGGTCCAGCTCGCCGGTCACGGGCAGGCCGCAGCGGGCCTGCAGCCATTTGAGGCAGGCGGTGCAAGCTTCATCGTGCCGGCCTGTCACGGAAACGGGCGGCATGCCGTCATAGTAGTGCCGCAGGGCCTGCAGCATGCCCTGAGCAAGGTACAGGTGCATGTTCTGCTCGCCGGGGGAGATGGTCTGCATCGGCTGAAAAAGCGGGCGCAGCGGCTCGGCCGGGCCATGGTGGATGTGCGCCTCGCGCGCGGCATCCACAACGGCGTTCCAAGTCGCAAGGTCGGCCGCTCCGGTGACGGGCAGGCCGTTCTGCTGTTGAAATTCCCGCACGGCACGGGCCGTCTCCGGGCCAAAAATGCCGTCGGGAACGACGGTTGTGGGCTTCCCGGCATGGCGCTGCAGCAGGCGCAGCATGGACTGCAGGGAACGGATAGGCATTTGCATAGCTTCCTCCTTTTATGTGTCGCTGTCGCCGAGGCGCAGGATCTGTCCCGGGAAATTCGGGATCACTCCGGCCTGCACGAGATAGCCAACCTCCTCTGTGATCTCCTGTGTCACATCCTGTGGCAGTGGCCCGGTCTCGGCGATCCCGGCGAGACGGTCAAAAATGGCGTTCCACGTCTGCTCGCCGACGATGCCGTCAATGGCCAGACCGGAAAAGCGCTGGAAGGCCCGCACGCTGTTGGCCGTTAACTCGCCGAAGATGCCGGTCTGCGGCGGCATGGGGACGTCGTTGATATACGAGCCGATGACCTGCAGCATATACTGCAGCACGCGCACCGGCTCACCGGTGCTGCCCTCGCGCAGTACGCGGGAATACTGCCAGTTTACGGCATAGAACGTCTGCCCCTGCGAGGCCAGCTCTGACAGCTCCGTCACCGCGACATACAGCCGCACGAGCTGATACCACGTGCCCTTGCCGACGATGCCGTCCGGGTCCAGATTGAAGATGCGCTGTGCGGCCAGCACGGCATTTTCCGTCTGCGTGCCGAAAATGCCGTCTACGGACGCAACACGTGGGATGGCGGGGTAGTTCTGCCCGATGCGGTTGAGCATGACCTGCAGCTGCACGACCTGCGGCCCACGCGAGCCGCGGCGCAGGGGCGTTCCGCCGTAGGAGGGGGCGTAGCCGCGCATGGGCGCGTTGCGGACGATCTCGATATCCTCGCCGTAATAGCGGCGGAGAATTTCCACGGAGCTCAGCCCCTGCTGTGCAAGCTCCTGTGAGCCCCACTGGCTCAGACCGTCGCACGTCACGGTCGTTCCGTTGCAGAATTTGGCGGCCAGAGGCTCCACAAAGCCCTGCCGCCGGAGATAGGTGTTGAACAGCTCGTCGACGAGGCGGCCGACATTTTCAAAAATATTCCGCCCGTTGATGAATTTCTGGTCGATGGCCGTCGAGGACGTGATGTCGAAATCATAGCCCCGGCTGCGGTAGAATTCCGTATAAACGCGGTTGAGGGCAAAGGAAATGATGGCCAGAATGTTGGCGACGAGGGCGCTGTCCTCCCACGTCGGGTAAATTTCGCTCGAGGCGACGTTTTTGACATAGTCCGCAAACGACACCGTCACATTCGCGGCCGAGGTGGTCGGCGGCCCCAGATGCACGGTGATCTGCGCGGGAATGTAGGGATTGACCGTTACCATGGCCGCCACCTACAGCGCCTGCGGCGAGATCGGGAAGACCTCGGTCAGGTTGTAATACTCCGGATACTGCGGGTAGGGGATCATGGCCAGCTCCTGAATGGCCCGCACCCCGGCGAAGATCTGGATGCCCTCCACGAGGATCTGCTCGTAGCCGGGGCACTCCGCCGACAGGTCCACCTGCGTGAACGGCTGCCCCGTTCCCGGGGCCTGACTGCCCGCTCGCTCGGGCGCTTCGATGACGATGGGGCCGATCATGCCGCTTTCGTCCGTGATGCGCAGGGCAAGCAGCTTCATGCTGCCCTCCGGCGTGCGCTCCGTGATGCGGATGGCTACGCCGGGCAGCGGGAGCTGCGCGTTGGAAGCAAAGGCTCGCGCCTGCAGGGTTCCGCTTGCTGCCATAAGGTACCTCCTGAATCGGGTTTGGGCAGCCCTTGCGTACTGCCCTGAGATAGTCTATGCGCAGGTGCTCCCGCCTGCGCCAAAATTTGTGCTTGACAGCGTAACAATGTTATGCTATTATGATATCGTAACAATGTTACGGAGGAGGATGCGAATGGAAGACCTCATTTCCAAGCGTGAGCTGCTGGAGCGCTACAGCGTGTCGTATGGCGCGCTCTATCGCTGGAAGCGCATGGGCCTCATCCCGGAGGACTGGTTCCTGCGCCGGGCGACGCCGACCGGGCAGGAGACGTTTTTCCACCGGGCGCAGATCTGCCCGCGCGTGGAGCAGATTTTGCAGCGCGGGGATACCTCGCTGGAGGATCTGGCCGAAAAGCTCCGGGAACCGGAGCGGCAGGCCCCAGAAAACTGGCTCATCGTGACGGACCGCTTTACCAGCCGCCGCTTCCGGCTGGAGGAACTGAAAAGCATTACATTGATCGTGGACGGGCAGGCGCAGGAGCTCCTGCCAAAGCAGAAGGGAGTTCATCAGAAATGAAACAGAATTTGAATTGTTCCGGTTCGACCCGCGTTGACGGCGGGGAATACGGCGAGGTGCGCGTAAGCGCCAGCCTGCGCGTGGACGGCGACCTGCGGTGCGACACCCTGCAGTGCTCCGGCTCCGCAAAGATCGAGGGCGCGCTTTCCAGTAACCGCAGAGATTATATTGGTTTGTTCTCCAAGCGAAATTGATGTTCCATTTACTGTGCCTATTTTAGCAAACAAGGTCGTTTGTGTTAGCGCCTGCACCACAAAATGCGAATCATCCAGCCGAGCGAGGGATACAGAAGATGAGGACTGTTGATATACAACGCTATTAAACAAGCTTTTCCCTGTAACGTTATCAATTAAAAATACAGTAATGTTACCTGCTATTATTAGTAGAACGCTATGTTGTAACGACAATTTGCATAACGCTGTTCCGGTTGTCGCTACTCCGGATTTTATCACATTCTCCACATTCTTCTGCGCCACAACGTCGCGGTAGATTTCCCCGTCCTGAACATTCACCACATCCCCCGCCGCGATACTCTGGCCATCCCGCACGGTGCCGGTGCGAACGTCATTCACCGGCAAACCCTCTGCTGTCGGATTGCTGCCGATATTTGCCAGCGCGGAAATGAACTCTTCCTCCGTTCCGGTATAGCCGCCCTCCTGCGCCTGCTCATACGCGCTTTTGCCAAGTCCGGCGACCAGCAGGCCGTTTACTTTGATTGCCAAGTTATCCCCTCCTTTTTCGGTTTGTTGATAATCTTTGGTTAGAGTGTTTCCAGCGTGCCAAGTTGGATTTTGGTTAGGGCAAAATTGAGCATGCCTATACTTATTTGAACCCATGTATTGCAATATGTTATCTTATACCTGGCGCTTGCTGCTGTCACAAAAACGTATGGAACATCATTCACATAAAACGGATTAACAATTTGTGTGCGGCCGTCCTTGTCAGTTAAAAGAAGCAGTTCGCTCCCGCTTGCCGAAATATCCAGAGTGTTCTTATTCAGCGCCGATCCGGTATAGCTCACCCGCGCCGTAAACCTCATCAGCCCTTTGGTCGATTCGCCCACTATGATCGGATTATGGATCACGCTCTTACCTCCTGTACGGTTACATAAACACTGATTGCCGCCGAAGGCTTGGTCTGACACTGGAATGTCAGCGTATTCTCCGCCTGTCCTGTGCATTGAATACCCGCCGCGTTATATGCAGCCATACTCGCTGCGGCGGGCATTGGAAGAATCAACTGCGCACTTTCATTTGCCGATATGCCGGAAACCGTTACGTTTTGTGTATATGGAGCCGCGCTTCCACTCCAACCTGCTGCCGGAAGGGAAACAAGCGTCGCCTTGGGCTTTCCCGCTTCCACATCAGCCTTTCTCGCCGCGTCGCCGTCATTTACCGGCGCGGGCAGATTGGTCACAGCGTTGCCGCCCATATCGACCGCGCCCGTCAGCGTACCGCCCGCGAGCTTGAGATACCTTGCGTCCGATTCCTCCTCCGTCATGCCGCCCGAGCCGCCGGACGAGGTTTCTTCGGTAAACTCAATCACATAGGGGCCATCCCCAAGGCTTTCCGCTATGTCAAGCTCACCGCCATTTGATGCGGTTATTGCATTTTTTGTTTTGGCAATCGCTTCATCGATCTGTGGTCCTGTAAATGTCCCGTTATATCCTTCGGTCGTTGGCATGTTATCACTCCCTCATGCAAAGATACGGTTTCCCATCCGCGCAGATATACATTGAACTGTCCTGCGGGATGTAATAGTAATTATCGTTCCAGCTTCCGTCCTCGCCTTGGGCATAAAGCGAAATCCGGTATTCCCCATCGCCTTTCAGCAGGAAATCGTCGTAAACATCAAATTGCCGCTGTGTATTAGCTGGGGTCTGGGAAAAAGACGCGATCAGCGCCCCTTTCCCTCTGCCCCAATCTTCGTCTACTTTCGTAGCGCGGCACTCAAAAGCTTGATAAGATATATCCGACTGAAAAGCCACAATTACCTTGTCGAATCCCGAAACCGCTGAAATCTTTTCCCCCGTAATGGAGAATGTCAAATGGGGTGCGGCCATCAGGCTACACTCCAAATGCCTGCGGCGGTTTTAACAAACACCTTGACGATCTTCACGCTGTCGCCAGAAGATGCAGTCTCAAGGTCGGTGCCGGTAATAGTGACTTCGATGGGCGTAGTCTTAGGATAGCTTCCATCGGAACCGCTCGTGTTAATCGAACCGGCGGTCGTGGGAATGACCGTACCCGCATCCTGCGTGGAGCTGGTCTGCGGAACAACGCATACCTTGTATTCCGCGAAGTCAACATCACAGGTAAAGGTGATCTTGGACTTGTTGAATCCCTCAACCTTGGAAATCTTCGTTTTGTCGGGACCAGTAATCGTCACAACCGGAACCGCAGTATTCAGCGTAATATCGTCCGATACTTCCTCGGTTTCATTGCCTACATCGTCGCGCACCTTGATATGTACGGTTTTCAAGCCGTCGCCGCTTGTCAGGTTGACGCTCTTTGTCTTTGCAAAGGTTTCCCAGCTTGCCGACGCTTCTTCATCCACACCGTCAATGCCCCAAATCTTCATCTGGTATCCGGTGGTCACTTCATCCGATAAGCCGATCGTCAGCTTGACCGCCGTACTGGTTGCGTACAGCGCTCCGTCATTAATACTTAACGTCAGACCTGACGGAGCCGTGGTATCAAGGGTTAAGTTAAAATAACTTGCCATTTATTCATTCTCCTTTTCATCCGCATTCAGTTCGAGGTAAAAGTATCCTCCTTGGCGGGTATAAATGATTTCGTTTCCAATTGCTGCGGTTTTTATCCCCATATCTTTTATAAACAATTGGGATATTGCATCAGCACCGACACTTATCATCCCCTCACCCCCTGATCAGGTACAGTGTCCTTGCGTCCTTTTCGGGAAGTCCCTCATATTCCGCAAGGTCTAATACCTTTATCACGTTGATTTCTTTGGAAGATACATTTCCCGAGCCTGTACTGCTCGGAAGCGGAACGTCGGATTCTTCGTATTCATGTGTGTCCGTGTTCCAGATCAGCCAAAATCCATTGTCGCCCGGCATCGGGGGATGGTTATTCAGTTCTTCCAGCCGCTTTTCATAATCGGAGAACTCGGATGGAATCGTCGGCCACTGTGCATCCCCTGAAAGGCTGTCCGGTATGTATGGATAAATCTTGTTCGTGTGCCGGACAACATCCCCTTGTGTCCCCCTGAGCTGCATGGTGTAAGCCACGTTGCCGAATGCAAGCTGGTCGTCTGTCAGGACGGCACCAATGCCCTCATCCATTGGCGACAGGCGTATGATATTGAGGTTATCCTCTACGGACACCAGCATGTCCCACTCGTATCCCTCCGGCAGCTCGCCAACAACATAGAGGGCGCGGGAGTTATTATCATACTGCCGCGCAATTACGTCACATGACGCGGAGAGCGTCCAGTTATCGAAAGTAATTTCAGGATAATTCACACTGTAACCTCTCCCTCCAACGCCGCAATGCGGGTTTCAAGCTGCTGCACCTTTTCGGACAGTGAGACATTGGCTGCGGCCAGTGATACGTTTGACGCAGCAATCTTATCCAGCAGCGCGTCTATGTCTTCGCCGCTGTATTTACTTGTGTAATATGACATACTCTCACCTCATACCACCAGTTGACGGCCGAATTTGTCCAAAAACAGCTTATTGTTTTTGTCCCTGAACGCACCGCCCAAGCTGCTTTCTTTAGGCTGGGAGTAATAGAGGATAATGCAGCCGTCGCCGCCTCGTCCTCCCTTTCCTCCGTTGCCTCCATCGGCTGTACCGCCGCCACTGGCTGAACCGCTGACATTTGATACCGCGCTTCCCGTGCGTTTTGCTACAAGCGCCATACCATGACCGCTTGCACCGCCACCACCGTATCCACCGCGCCCACCGCGCCCAATCGATGCCGTTTTGGGGACTTTGCTCGGTGTTGCGCCATTCAAAGCCGAAACGCCGGTTGCACTGACGTAAATAGTGCTTCCGCTTTTTCTTGCGGACGCTGTTCCCATAGCTGTGCCATTTGTTCCGTTCGTTCCAGCCGCCGCACCGCTGCCACATTGCGCGGATACGTTTGCGGCACCATATCCGTTATCTAAATTTCCGTCTCCAGATGCAGTATCGCGCTCTTGTGCAATGACTCCACCCTCTGTTTGTGTGCTTCCGACCCGCCACGTTACTCCATCTTCATCTACTATCGAATTTCCTATAGTGATCTCCAATACATTTTCACCGGTAGGATATGAGTTAGCGCCGCCCGTTCCGTTTCCTCCCGAAATGCCTCCCTGTCCTTTTTCTGCGTATGTAGTCCCTGTGAAGGTATCTATAAAACCGCTGTCAGAATAAGTCCCATTTGCGGAGGTAAGATTTCCGAATGTCGTGTCCCCACCTTCTACGCCGTTCGGCATTGATGCGGAAAACGCCGCGCCCTCTCCTCCCTGTCCAATTGAAAAGGCGAATACCTGTCCAGCAGTCACAGAAATATTGGTTTGGAATACTTTCCCCCCATGGCCTCCGTTTCCTCCTGGACCGCCTTTACCGGCGAGGCCGACTCCGTATCCGCTGTACTGCGCAGGCGCAAGGCCGCCGGAAAAAGAAGCTGTAACCCGTGTGCTGCTCTCTCCTTTATTGCCGCATTGGCCTCCCTGCCCGCCGCCTATCAGCACAACACGGACACTGGTAACGCCGTCCGGCACTGTCCAGTTACCCGAGGCAGTCAATATCTCCGATTTGTCGTAATACTCCACATCCCCAATGTTCTGCGGCTTGTACCCGACAAGGACGCTCTCATTTGATTTCAGCTTTTTCGACATTGTAATATCCGAGGATTCAATGCAGCCCTCAACCGTACCGCCGTATGGATGTACAATGCTCACCACATCGCCTGGGGATTCGCTTTGCACCAGCACATCGCTTACAATGCGCTCGTTACATGAGTAATAGCTTACAAGCCTTTCCGCAACGGCGTTTGAGTTGGCAAGCGAAACAAGCGTTGCACCCTCGACCTTTACCACGCTGTCCGACTGGTCTATCAGGTCCCGCGTTTTCGGCGCGATATTCTTGATTACTTGTCTTGTGGTATGCACATACTTCTTGCCCGTCAGCTTCCCACTACCCGCAGTTACAATCGCGTAATTTGCACCGGATTCCGTAATGCTGAATCCGTCTGCAACGAGGTCATAACACGGTTCGTCAAATGTGATCTTATCGCCGGCCGATGCGGTACCCTCAAACAGGTCTACGGTTTCTGTCGCGGTCTGGTTATAAGCATGCTCGGTTACGATAACCTGCGTCACGGGCGTTGCGTATTCGACCGAGCCTCCGCTGTACATATGGTCTGCATCGATTTCCGCTGACTGCGAATCCCATAACCCCTCTATGCGGATCACCCCGTTATAATCCACCTTGAGCGTTGCGCCGATCGCAAACAGGACTTGCGTCAGGTTCTCGCGCTTTGTGGCGATGGGGAGCCAGCCATACAGCTTGATACTCTTGATATTGTTCTTTACAATAACGAGATACGGACTACAAATATCCGTAACCACCTCATCTACCGTCTGGCCGGTATAGATGCCTCCATTGTGATAGGATTCGTCTAACAGGCCGACGGTGGAGGTGCAGTCAAAGCGGTAGGTGTTGATATTCTCTCTGGATATCTTTTGGACATAAAAAGTCCCCATTTGCGTATCATCGTGAAAATACGTCAATGGGGTATTCCTTTGAAATTGTGTCAGCGTCGTATCGTCGCTTGTTACCTCAAAACTGAACGTGTCGATCTCAAGAGAACTCGACAAAAGCGACCGCGCGTAGTAAGGGTTGCCGCTTTTTATTTCAGTCCCCTCAAAGGCTTTATCCAAGTATTCGATTCTGTTTCCCATATTCATGTCCTCTGCGGTTCCATAGCGATAAACTGAACAGAAAGCCCTGTCCAGTAGGTTCCACTTGCGTTTTTGCGTGCAAGCGTATCCTGTCCGGTTGTTACATACATTTCAAATGTAGACATGCCCTGACCATATGGTAAAACGGCCATATGGCTGTCAACCGGAGCAGAAAGCACTTCATACAGACTGTCATAGTCTGAATAGTGGCCAATCTTGGGGTATATCTGCAATTCATAGTTATAGAATGTACCTTTAATATCTCGCGTCATTCTGCCGGACATTACCCGCCCTGCGTTCTCGCCATCCATAACCTGAAAGCTGCGCTTTACACCACCTGCGGGAACGAGTACGTCATACTCCACATCGTCAACTGTCAAGATCATAGCGCACCCCCTGTAACAAGATTCATCCCTCTGCGGCGCGTTTCGGATGAATTATAGTTTCCGGTAATGCGCGCGAATTTCTGACCATCAATGTACAGATCGATAGGCGCGCTTCCATTCGCTCCACCGCGCTCTGCCAGAACTTCGGCAAGCGCTTGTTTGATCGTTGAAAGCGGCGCTTCAATATTTGTTCCTGCTTTTTGGTCGCCCAGAACGGCAAGGAACTCATTATTCGGGCTGATTACCGCGCCGGATGCGAGATGGGGGAGATTATCAAGAGAGTATGCGGACATCGCATACCCGCCTATGCTCCTACCGCTGACAGAGGCACCGGTTGCAGCTCTTTTATTTGCGCTATTGATATTGTGGATAACCATTGCAATTCCCGTTGCAATTGATGCAGCGGCTAAGAGCGCGCCTGCGGGTCCAGTGATTGCCCCAAGTGCAACAGCCAACGCTGCTACTGCTGCCACAACACCATATATGACTGTTGTCACCTTTTCTAAAGTTGTCATGTTTCCCCATGCTGCTGTAACAGATATTACAAGACCTAAAATCGTAGCCAGTACAACTGCCATCGGATTAAGCGATGCAACCAACTTAGCTATTCCGGAGATGATTCCTGCAATTTTCCACGCAGCAACAAATGCCACGACCAATTCGATTAGTGTTTGTATTACTTCTGGATTCTCTGCCAAGTAATTAAACAGGTTTGTTAAAAGATCGAGCAATGCAGGAAGTGCAGTCTGGATCACCCATGTCAGGAAAGGCAGCACTTTGCTTTGCCATATCGATTGAACCGCTATGCCTATCGCATCTACTGCGCCCTTGAGCGAAGTCAAGGTAGACGCAACAGCGGAAAGAAGCGGCTCAAAGTTGATGCTTGCCGCCCAAGCCGCAGTCGCTTGCACGATACGGTCAATCGTGCCGACAATGCTATCGATAATCCCAAGAATTGCTTCCCATATCTGAACGCCGTTGTTGTTGGCCTCCCATGCAATTTGAAGCTGTTCTGCTATATTGCCGATAGCCGTAGCCGTGTTTTGCACGATGGAAAGAATATGCGAGAAAATGGATTGCCCCAATCCCGCTTCATTCCACGCTATCAGGAATGCCTGCCCTATGGAATTTGCAAAGCTGGCTATCTGCTGCACCATCGTCATGATCGCGCTCAACATAGCCTGTCCGGCATTACCGTTTTCCCACGCGGCGAGGAACGCCTGACCAATGGATGCTATGATCTGGATTATGGTATTGAGCAGGTTCATCAGGGTTTGCAGCATTTGTTCTCCGACGTTGTTCTGCTCCCACGCCGCCCTAAAGGCATTTGCAATAGCGCCTACGATGCCAAGGATGGTTTGAAGTAGTAATTGCAGGTTATTCAACGTTTCTACGCCCGTGCCATTCGTCCAAATACTCATGAACGATTGGCCTATTGCAGAAACCATGCCTTTCAGGGCTTCCAGCGCGTCTTTCGCTGAATCAATAGTCGCCTGCCCATATTGCGCCCACGAATCCTGAAATACTTTCCAGAAGTCGGTCAGCCATTGCGGCATGGGGATTTGTGAATAATCCGTATCAAATTGCGGTTCGCCCGGCTTCGGCTGCTCCTGTTTCTCTGTGTTATTGCCGAGCTTTTGAATGGTGTCAAAACTGGCGAGAGCCTTTTCCGCATCCTTTGTTGCCTGCGTTGTCTCTTCCGTCGCCTGCGCCTGCTGATGCAGGGCATCCGCATTCTCCTGTGCCTTTTGTGCAGTAGTGCCGAATACAGACGCTACAAACTGCGCCATCTGCGCTGTAACCTGCGCCAAGGCTTTCATCAGCATGTTGAGCCACGGCAGGATCGTGTCATATATTGGCTGAAACGCTGTCAGCAGATTGCTCTTGATCTGGCCGAATGATTTTGCGAAATCCTTATTTGCAAGCAGCGCCTTTCCCAAGTCCTCGGTCAAGGCGGTCAATGCTCTTGATATGATATTGAAAAACAACGCGCCCGCAACAATGCTGCGGAGGCGGACTGCAACGGCGCTTGCCTTTTTTCCGGTCTTATCGAGCGCTTTGGCGCTGGATTTTCCGAATGAACTGATTTTGTTTTTCGCCTTATCAGCAGCCGCCCCGATGCCGCTGCCGAGATTCTTTTTCAGGCTCCCGAAGGTGTTGGCAAGGGCAGTTTTCAGTTTTCCTATAACACTGTTGTTCTGCCTTATTTTTTCATTTACTGTATTCGAGAAGTCGGAAAATTCAGCTTTTGACTGTTGCAGCCCCGCACGCATGTTCTCGAGCTTGGTCTGCTCATTAGACAAGTTTCCCGCAATATTCTGCCCAACTGTGCTGTTCCTTGCGCTCTCAACCGTTTCTGCCAGCGTTTGACGAAGCTGCGCGGCTTTTTCATCCGCTTTTCTCAATCCCTCGGCGAGGCGATCCGATTCTGCGGTAAGGGCATTCAACCTTTGCGCGGATTCAGAAAACTCTTCCTGTGGAATCGCGCCCACGGCAGCCTGTTTGAGCTTTTCGCTATATTCGGCCTGCGCAGAGTATGCTTTTGCGTTCACCTCTTCAAGCTGCTGCGCCAGCTTTTTTGCCTCGGCTTCCGTCGCTTCCAAATCAGTCTTCATTTTCAGCCCGCGCGCGCCGCCGGAGGAGACCTTTTCCCATTGCGCGGCAAGCTTCTTGACTTTCTCGGCCTGACGTTCTACGGCGGCAGTCTGCTTCTCAATATCCTTTGACATTTGGGCGATCTGCTTTTTAGCCTGTTCGTCGCTTACGGTAGCTTCTATCCTGATGGAGCCGTCCGCATTTGCCATTCAATCACCCCTTTCCTTTAAAAATGGGTATAAGAAAACCACCCTGCAAGAAACAAGGTGGTTTACGCCGCCAATCGGCGAATGTTATTTTGTTCGATAAACGTTTTGATCTGGTCATATTCCCAGCCGCAATCCACAAGGCCGTTTATGTATATCAAGAAAGAATGCTTTGATTCGCTCCGTCAACGAGCTTTTGAATGTCAAAGTCAGACCAGCCATATGAACGTAATTGCTCCATCAAAGCCTCATTTTCGGTATTGATTTTCGCAATTTCATTTTCCAGCGCAGCAATCTCATTTTTGGTTGGTTCAAAAATATATTCCATCAATTCTTGTAGCTTATCCGTTCCTATGTGTGAAGGTTGTTCACCCACGCTGTATTCTTCTACAAATCTTTTCACCGTTTCTACAATGTTGACTTGTGGTGGTATGAAAAACCATTCTCCATTCACACGGTAATCTGCAAAATGTGCGTGGAGCATGCTCTCGATAGCATATGCGTTTGCCATTGCTTCACTTGCAAAGATAACCCGAACATTCGGATTGCCGGTTTTAATAGACTTTAATCTGGCAATCACATTCTTGGACACACCTATTTTGAATTGACCATTACTCTCAAACACATAGATGCTTTTCAGCATTTCGATCAATCCTTTCTGTTGATTCTTATGATATTTACCCATCAAACTGCGCCCAAAACGCTTCTACCGCCTCTTTTTCTTCATCGGAAAGCGCTGGCGCGGGGGTCAGATTCCGCTTCAATCGTTCGTAATCATGCTTTTGCTTGCCCTTCATTTTGCTGGTATCAGTACCCCGTATCTGTATGGCATGCGATAGCGCGCTGCTTTCATCAAGGCTTTCCATCAACGCCACAAACTCAAACCAGTGCAGTTTGGTTTTATGCAATTCGATTCCAAACGTTTGTCTGAATGATGAATACAGCCGCGCTGCGTCAAAATCGAACCACATAAGGCGCTTGCCGCCGCTTTCCATCTCCTTTTCCTCTCCGCAGCGCATGAACCATGTCATGCCGGCAAGCGCAGTTTCAAGCGGAGGCATGCTTTTCCCATAGAGGAGGCACAACGCAACCCATATCCGATCTTCTTCTGATAGATTGGGATCATCCAGAACGAGGGATATCTGGATGCCGATACGGTAATCCGTCCGGATCAGATATCCCTCATAATCCTCTGGAAGCCGGTCAAGTAGCATGTTATACACTGCCGACACGCTCCGCGCTGTACTTGTTCATATTAGCGACACGCTTGTTGGTATGATCCTCAATAAATGGCAGCAGTTTGGTAAACAGTTCAATGAACATATCAGAGGACGGGAGAACATCACCAAACACCTTTTTGCAGGTATCTTCCCCGATCAGCGCATCCGTCTTATCGCGTACTTCCTCATCGAACTTTACAACGTCGTCAATTGTTTCTGCAATATCGGCTTTCTTAGCTGAAATCGCCTCTGCCCGCGTTTTGATATCGTTCAGAAGCCCATAAAAGCCTTTTACAAAACTGTCGTCAGACAGCGGCAGGCGGATCGTATCGCCTGCGTCGTTTACCTCGATCACCTTAACGCCATTATTGATTCTGATGCTGTCCATTTATTACACTCCTACTCCATCAGCCGTAAATGTCGGTTTGCCAGTCGTAATTTTTACCGTGCCTGGGATCGGGTCGCCTACATAGTTGAGCGTAAACTCCAGCGTCGGTGTCTCACCGCCCGCGCCGCCATAGGTATCGACCTGTACGGAAACCTCCTGTACTTCTGCCTTGTATGTGATATCAGGGCTTTCCCCTGTAGAATCCCACATATCAATATTGAGCAGCCAGGAATGCGAACTTCCGAGAGTGGCACGGCTTCTCCGCTTCTGGTTCACATACTCAAACACCTCGTCGCCCTTCGTACATTGCTGGGATACGCTCATGGTGGGCTGGTAGCCCGTGATCTCCGTTGTGGCCGATTCCGAGATAATGTCCTGCTCAGTCTCGGTCTGCGCGCCATAGTCAGTTGATGCCTCGGTAACGTTTTTGCCAAGGCGCGCCCATGTTGCCGCCGAATATTCCCCAAACGTCTCTCCAACATCAAGAAAATGCGCAATCAGCGGTCTTTTAATTTTTTCTGTTACTGCCATATTAACCTCCTACTTCATATTCCATTGTCATCAGGATTTGATAATCTTCTACGTTGTCATCATGCCTTATAAGCAGGCTCGCGGAAGATGTGCGCTGCACGGTGGTGACGGTTTTCCCATCGTCCAAGTCTGGCCAATTCTCTTCGGCCCATTCGCCAAGTTTGTTCAATTCGCTTTCCGCGTCTAACCGTTCTTCGCTATCTGTGGGCAGGGACCTGTACAGTATCCCGAATTGGTACTGTGCCTCATAGCTTCCATCGATGTACTGTGCTGTCTTATACGCCCCCTGGATGGTCGTCAAGCTCAACCCTGACCTTTCCGGCGGGAGATATTCAAACTCGATAGTAGGGCTATGCTTTTTCAGCCACAAAAGAACGGCGCGCGATATGCTATCCTGTTCGCGTGCCGTTACATAGCTTATCTTTTTACTTGTCGGCAAGGATTTTCTTCACCCCCTGCTCCCACTTCTCTTCGTTCACGGCTTTGCTTACTTCAAACCAGTGTGAGGTCGCTTGTGGATGCATTGACTTATTAAATATTAAGTTCTTATCTGTCAGTGTTTTCCTTGAGCCTTTTCTGGCATAGCTACTTCCCGTTTCAGGGTCTATCATCAGCTTCCCATAATACAAATAGCGCGCATATGGCATTGCATATACAATTGCGTTCCCGTCACGATGGACATTGGTTGATAAGGCTCCAGTGAGCGCAGGCACAAATTGGTCGGTGTCTTTAATAATTTCTTCTTGCAACCAGGCATTCGCTTTTTTTATCCGTCCATCCAGCACATCATCCGGAATATCGATAGCAAGAGAATACCGTATCATTTACCACCCACCTCCCAATGCTGCATCTGCGGCGAGCCATAGTCATACCGCACAACCGAAGTCACGCGGTACACCTCATGCTTCTCCCTGTTCGCCTGATATCTCCCCTCGTCCGGCACGTCGCCATAGGCGAAGTAATCCGTTTCAGGGTCGAGCCGCAAATCCGGCGCAACGGAAAACGGGATATGCAACGTCACTGTATCCGCACTGTTCATCGCCGTTTTGGAAACGGATGTGCCGCGCGTAGATTCCAGCAGGACACCGGAAATGACTGTCCGGCCGGACGGCTGGAATAACGTCACTGTATGCGGTAGTTTCATTCGATCACCTTTGCCCTTTCAAACTGTGTCGGCAGCTTTGCAGCCTTAGAGAACGCCCGATATTTAGATTGTAATGCGCGCAGGCGTATCTTTGCATTATTGGCCTGCTCCACATTCCCCGATGCGTTAAATGCAATAATACGTCGCTCCTGCTTCCGCATTGCAGTCTCAAGCCTCCGCTGCATCTGCGTTGCATCATAGGCGCTATATGCTTTCCCCTCGTATTGGAACGGAGGCGGGTCGAGCGCTTTCAATTCTTCATCGGTATAGGCTCGTTCAGATACACCCTCTAAAAAAGCGTACTTTCTATGCCGGCAATTGGCCCCTTCAAGACCATCGACAGCACCTAAACCGCAAACCGTGTATATGTTCGGGTATTTGCTGTCTGAGCGTGTGCTGTAAACTTTTCCTTGCCAGTTTTTATGATTTTGCCATCCGGTACCCTTGTCTCGCGCCCCTCGATGGGCTGTAATCTCATACAGGTCGGTTTCCAATACTTCCGCTGCTGCTTCTGAATATTTTGCGGTAACCTGATTCAGCCCTGTCATTATCGCGCGCCTTGCGGCTACATCTGCATGGTTCATCCATCCACTGGCATAATCTACGGTTCGGATGCCGCTGTCTGCCATCTCGCGAACAGCATCCTCCAGCGCCTGCTGTACCGTAAACGCTCCGGAATATACTTTCATTTCTGCTTTATCCAATACCGCCTGATATGTTCTTGCAATCGGTTGAAATGTGATCCCGCCGCCTGTCTGCACGGCAAATCCAAGGGAGCGAGTGATGTTCCGATATCCGTCCAGCATTTGCGACCGGATCAAACTGATATCATAAGCGGAAACGATATGCGCAGGCATTGTAATGCTTGCTTTGCTGGCCAAATCATTGTAATAAGTGCGGTTAAGCTTAACCACTCTGTCAAGCGCAGCTTGAACTTCCGGTACTGTTGATCGGGAATGCTTCGCGATCATCCTCTCAATGGTTTTCATGTCAACCCCGTACCCGCGCAGTACGCGGATATCGTTGATCGCTACCTCATTCAATTCACCAGTCAGCCGAAAGCGTGAACATATTTCGCGCAGGATATCCATTTCAAGCCCGTTAATTGCATCCACCAGTGGCTGCGGCGCTGCATCCAGATATTCCGGCGTGACAGGGAATTTCATTATCCTACACCGCCATACAGCAGCCCCGTTCCAAACAGGTATTGAGCTATCAGCGCTTTTTGCTGTTCCGGAATGCTTTGAACCTGTGCGGATATCGCTGAATTTGCGCCGTAGCTCCGCGACCATGAGCCGACGCTTTCAGATGAAATCGCCCCTCCATCAGAAGAAAACACTGCGTTTGTTGCTGCTTCCTGATTTTGTACCACCTCTGCAAGCGCACAATTCAGCTTTTTTACTCGATTCATGGTATATTCACTTAAATTCCCATCAGAGCGGCCAAGTGTTGCACAGGAGATAATATCCGCCGCGCGCTCAGATAAACGCTCAAAATCATCTTCGCTTATGTCATTGCCTTTGAAGCATGCCTTGTAGAACATATAATCCGCGTACACGGCGGTCACTCCTTTCTATTACGAGGGAAACGTAACAGTTGCCACAAACAGGCCATTCGGGTCGGGCAACACAGGGATAAACATGCCGCTGGCCTTTGTCCAGATCGCTACCGGATCGGGGGTCTGCCACTGCGTCATGGTGATATACTGGTCGCTCGATGCCGCGGTAAACGCGCCCTGCGCCTCCTCTTCCGGCGTTACACCCCACAGACCAGCGCCAATAGAGCCGTTGGCGAGCGTTGCCATGAAGCTGATCTTATTCTGCGGGAAATAGCGTGCGGTGGTCAGTGTTCCAGCAGCCTTTTCATAGTTGTAAGTCAGATCGTTGATAGTGATACGTTCGATGCCAAACAAGCGTGTGAAAAGGCTGGTTACTTCATCCTGCGTCGCCAGGCGGCCTACCGAAGCAGAACCAAAGAGCGCAGTCTGTACAATCTCATTCTTGGCAATGGCATTAAACACCGTCGACGAAGTCTCAATTTCTCGGATGATGCGTCCAGTTTTGGACGCTGCATCTTTGATTTTCTGGAAATCGTCCAGAATTGACTTTGCTTTGGTGTTGCTGGACCAGTCAAACGTGTATCCGACATTTGCGGACGGTACGCCGAAATCGATTTCCGCATCAACATGGTTTTCGTCGATGGTGATATTACCAGACGATAGCAGCTCCTGCTTTGCAACCTCGGTTCGCGTTTTAACGCCCTCTGCCAGCCGCCCCATATCGTCATAAATATAATCGAGAATCTCATTGTTCTGCACGCCGTGGTCGCGCAGCAGACGTACACGCTCAGACATATTGATCTTGCGCTTAATGAGCAGCTTCTCGACCGTGATAACGCTCGCGGTCGGGCGGGAACCAATTTCCGCCTCTGCATCCAGCGCGTGTACCGTCGCCATCGTCGGCAGGTACGCGCTGTCCGCCATTGCAAGATATTTTGCAGCAATATTCTGCGTCTTCATATCCGGCAGCAGTCGGTCGCCGGGCAGCGCCGGTCGTTCAATACTAAAATTCCGGCCAAAGTCGATAAGTTCAGCCTCTTTCAGCAGTTCAATAAATTCAGCCATATTCTTTCTCCTTTACGCTCTCGTAGTCTCGGGGGCATCTTCAAATACAATACCGCTCTTCTGTAAGGCAATAACTGCGCTATCGCTTTCCCCAGTTCCAGCGACAGGCTCAGCCGGCAAACGATTTTTATAAATTCGGCCGGCAACGATCACGGAGGCGATACGGTCGCCGTAAGTCACGTCTACATCCTCGAATACAATGCCCTGCGCTGTTTGGTCATTTGCAGGGAACACGGTGCCCGCTTTTACGATTTTTCTCGTCCCGTCTTCCGCTCCCATCGTGTCGGGAATCAACCTTGTTTTCTGTACCAAGCCGATCTCGCTTGCAAGAAAGTTCGGTCTGGTCTTGCCGTCGATTTTGTTTACATAAGTACCCATTTCTTTACTCCTTTACTTTAGGTGTGAATTGTGCAGAATACTTCTGCGCTGCCAGCCCCGCTGCGCTTACCGGTTTGGGGGCTGGGTTTTGAATTGGATTGACAAACGTCGGGGCGGGCTTTTCACTCTGGAATGCGTCAGGGTCGGATTCCTGCTGTTTCTTGCAGTAATCGTCAAATCCTGTCAGCGTTCCGTCCTTCAGTTCCAGCTTATTAGCTGTTAAATCATTGATAAACGCCGTTTCTGCCGCCTTGGATGTGAATTTCAAGCCTTTCGCTGCAATGTGTGATCGTACTGCATCAGCATAGTCGCGCGCATTAAGCTTGTTTTGAAACTCCGTGGTTTCGGTGTTGTACTTTTCCTGCAATTCGCCGAACTTCTTCTGCAGGTCTGCGTTACCTTCTGCTTTCTTTTGCAGATCAGCAATGTCAGCATCGCGTTGCTCAAGCTGCGTCTTCAGGTCTTCAATATCCTTTTTTGCATTCGTAGCTTGCGCTTTATACCGCTCGACATCCTTTCCGTTGATGGCAAGGACCTTGCTTGCCTGCTCCTCGGTCAACCCGATTTCCAGTAATTCTTCTGTTTTCATATGACCTCCTTTGCGGGTAGGCTTTTTAGGTCGTTGCCGTGACCTCCCGCCCAGCACTTTTAGGCTTGCTGGATAGCCAATTTTAACATTCCGTAGTTTAATGTCATTGCGGACAAGGTATAAGAAAAGCGCCATGAATTACACACGGCGCTCTGCTTATTTTACTAACCCTTTTCTACGATTTACAATAACATCATAATACGGTGGTATTCCGATAATCTTTTGTCCGCACTCTTTTGGAACACGTCCATAGCAAATAACACATAATGGCTTCAATCGATCCATCATCTCTTCGTATCCCCTAATAAATAACCGTTTACTCTTTTTGTCAGCCTGTGTTCCAACGCTGGAAATCACCACTACACTTCCCCTCGGTTCGCCGTCAAAACACCATTCAAAGCTTCTTTCATCACTCCATGATATGGATGGATAAACTGTGATCCCATGGCGCTGCCAATACGCAGCTATCCAATGTTTACGATAGTGGTTATATATTTGCATCGCAAGCGGCATATCTGTATATGTTGAAAAGTCTGGGGAACAGACAGCCCGAAACTGCGATAACCTCTGAATGTAATTGTCCGGCCGATTCCAATACCGAGAAAACTGATAATCATGCACAAAGCAATGTATAATTTTCTCCGCTGGACTCTTTTCTTTGTTTGCATAGTTCATTGGAATAAATTCCCCATCGGGATATTCTGTCACCGGCTCAATCTGAGGGATATCGTAATATCCAACACCATGAAATAGACATTTATCAAGGTTTTCAAAATCAATCACAATATGCTCCATTAAACAAAAACGCCGTAAGATACATTTCTGCACCTTACGGCATAACAAGCGTCCGGACTCGAACCGGAACCTCCTCCAACAAGGCGTGCTGCCCTTACACCACTACTTGTTATGTCGATTGTACCATATTTTTTTTACTCGCTCAACCATTTCCCTTTCTTTACTTGTCAGTTTCGCATACCCTTTCGCGCTATCTTTCTCGCTATGAATGTAACCATGATGCGTATGCGGGGAAACTTTATCATGTGGTCTGTCGAGGTCTATCTGCTTTGTTCTCTTATTTTTTGTGTCGTAATATGTAATATGCTTCAATGTGCCAGCAGCATTTACCGTTACATAAACGCGCCCATGTGTCATTGTCTCCTGGGGGGCTTTTGCTGACATACTGCCGTTGTACTGAACGAATTTGATGTTTCCAGATTGCAGAAGCGTCCTAAACTCACTGCCATAAGGTTTTCCTCCGCTCCTGCCGCTGCTTGCTCCGCGTCCTCCCACTATTCTTCCCTCATTAGTTTCTCTACCGTTGGCATCATCGTTTTTGCCTCTTCTTCTGTTACGCCATATTTTTTGGCAATATATAATTCTCCGCGAATCAGGCCAGCGCTCACATCGTTACGCATGTCGGCAAGCTCTTTCTGCTTGCTCTCGGTATCCTGCACAACACCGTCTCCCCAATCACACTTCAAGGTCCAATCTCCTGCTGGCGCAAGCCCATACAGCGTAGCATAAACATCCATGCCATATAATAAACCATTCAGCGCATGTTCTAAAGCGGCTTGTGTATCGCGCACTGTCACATACATCGTCTGTTTGCTTGATACAATTTCAGTCGCTGTAGCGTTAACTGTCTGTGGGTCGGAAAGCGTACCGAATGATAGCCCGCAATTCAATTCAATCAACTTTAACGTATCTTGGAACCCTTTGTATAAGCTATCATTGCGAAACTCCGGCGAAAACGCCTGATAAAAGTCTTCATCCCCGAATGGCATGTGTCGGAATAAACGATCCCGTAATAGTGGGTTGACATGTGGAAGTCCGCTCTCATCAAAAATTTGCGGCGGGATCGCGCTGTCGCTCATAAGGATTCGACGTTCCCCGCTCTCGAACTCCCACATCAACCGCTCCCACTGTTCATCTGCTGATTGAATAAGGCCAACCGCCGCACCGCTATAAATAGATACCCCAAGCGGGCTTTCCGGCTCAATGTTATTCGCCATTGGGACCTTAAAAAAACCAAATAGAGGACGATCTACGTTTTGAATATGGATTTCCGGTGTAATCTGTTCCCACCCTGATACAGTTCCAAGAGCCACTTCATTTCCTATATTCCCGTTCTGATCAGATACAAAGGCGCGATTACGGATGGTATATGTCCCATTTTTCAGTTCGTGAAATTCCAACTTTGTATAATACCGGTTCTTTTCGCGCTTCGTATCCGAAAATACCGCTGATGTAATTTCTCCATTTGGATCCACGCTGACCGGATATGCTGTCCCAACCGTATTGAAATCAACAAGAATACGGTTCCCGTCCACAAATGGCTTGTAGAAAAAACCACCCACAGAAAGCCCTTTTTCCACATCCGTTCTTATGTGTGGGAGCATTCCTTGTACGCTGCCATTCAGGTAAGCCGCTCGCGTTCCGCCCTCAACGGTTATCGTACTTTCTATCGTGGCCGGTCGGGCGACCGCACGGCATATCGCCGCAGGCAAACCGCACGACTGAACAGTACGGTTTCCATGTTTCCCAAGCCATTCAGCATTATCCATGTACATGCTACGCCATAGCGCGATATGTGTCTGCATCACAGAATCGTATAAAGGTGCTGCGCCTGTCAGCTCTTCAATTTTATTTGCAGGAATCATCGCTGTCCTCACCGCCCGTATAAATTGTTTTATCCTCTCAAACATTTATGATCCCCCTTGACCGCACCTCTTTTCGCACTACTGTCTGCACATAATACCGTGATGCGTCCATGTCGTGGTCATATTCTTTGATAACTTCGTCTTCTTGAGATTTATCATCCCACATATACATACCGAACTCGTCAATTGCGCTGGTACAGCTTTCATGGTATTGCAGATAGCCCGCCTGTAGAAGCGTACCCATCAGGCGTATCCCATCCAGCACGCTGTTGTCTGCATCACGCACCAGATACCGCCCATGTCGCCGGATGGTTTCTTTAAATGAAGCCGCTGACGGGTCTATGATGATATACTCGACATACTGCCCTGAAAGGAACTTTTCCAAGTCGACGTAGTATTCTTCATCTGTTTTCTGTCTCTTTTCTTTCCGGCTGTCATGGCGGTACGCTCGCACGCAGGTAGATTTACATGTCATCATATCAAATCGCCAAAGCTGGAACACCGTCGGATTAATTGTACCGTAGTCACAGGAAACAAAATATCGGTTCCCTGATCCGCTTTCTCGCGTTACATGCCTGTCTGCAGAAAACATCGGATACACAAGCCCTTCGGCCACTCTCCGAAGCCCTAATATATCCCGTTGATACCATATGCTCTTTCGATCGTAGGTCGCGAGAATTTCCTTGAGCTTATCATCAGATACAGAAAGGTTGTCCGCTATCGTAAAATGCCCATAATTAAACCCATACTCCGGATTCTTTCTCTGTCTTTCCGCATGGAAATTCAGCACATCCGTATAGTATGGGTGGTTTTCGCCTTTTGGGTTTAAGTCATGATAAATACCACGGTCGGCACTGGTTAATGTTCGGTCGAATACCTCTTGAACGAATTTGGGGTGGCACTCATTTGCCTCTGTGATGTATGCAAGTCCATAGGTATTGCCTTTGATGGACTTTTCATCCCCGTCCTTTCGCCCACCAGATACCAGGACTATCTTATCCCCCGAAACGGTCCTGACATAAATACAATCCCGATTTTGATATTTACCGACGCGACAATTATTCTTCCCGAAATAATTAATCATGCCGTATCCGTCGCAGTCTATGATATTCAGCATGGCTGATGCTGTAGATACCCCCGCAATCAGATGGAACCGGTTCGGATGCTTTTCCAACCGCGCACAAAACGACATGGTCTGCAATACGTTCTTAGCGCCGCGTTTTCCTCCCTCTGCTACGTTGAACCAGCTATGCAGCGATCGGTTGAAATATTCAATTTGCCGCTCGGTAAATGGAGCTGGTATATTATCCATCTTCAAAATCCTTTATATCTCGGTTTGGTTTGGGCGCTCGCAGCATGTCGGCCAACGCCTGTTTCCCATAGCTATCAGGTTCGGGCTTTTCTTTTCCATCAAACACACCCACATGCTTCCCCAGCAATTCAAGCGCTTTAATTTTGTTTGAATATTTCAAATCGCTATCCTGCGCATCCGAAGCTGTTTTGTCCGCTATTTCTTTTAGTTTAAGCAGCACATAGTCTTGTGTGATTTCGGTTCTTTCTTGTCTTTCCGCTTTTGCTTCCCGTATTGCTTTTGAAACACAAGTTTTCCCAAGTAGTTCAGGACCGATCCTATCGGCGGTTTTACGACTGTACCCTGCACGGATTGCCGCTTGTGTCGCGTTCAAGTCAATCAAGTATTCATTTATAAATCGTCTCTGTTTATCCGTCAGCCGCGCAGCCATAACGCCACCTCCAATCTGCGCAAAACAAAACCGCCACCCGTCAGGATAGCGGCTTATGATATGTTATGATATGTAATATGGTGGAAAGGGCTGGAATCGAACCAGCAACGTTGACACGCGTCCGTCCCGCTTTTCCGTTAAGCTACCTTCCCATATACCCGCTTATCGCGGGTATCGCCTGCCCTGCACACACTACGCCAAGGAAAGGGATTTCCACCTCTTTTCCATGTATTTTCAGGCACATACATGGTGCGTGCTGTGCAGGTGCGGACAATTCAAGCCAGTCTTTTATATCCCGCTGCTGGCACGCGGCCTTGCTCATGAGCTTGCGCTTGCCCCGTGGCCTTTGGTGCTTTGGCTTTCGCCTCGCCCCGCGTGGGCGATGATATCCGGTTTGCACGGTTGCCCCACTTATTTAACGACAGTTGGTAACTCCCTTTAGTCGGCGCGTCTTTCCGCGCTGTCAGTACACCGAGCGCTACGCGCCCAGCCTTTTGCCCCGCCGCCCTCATGCAGGCTTAGGGACGCAAAAGACCCGCCTTGTTACGCATATCATTGCTTTTACGCAACGCCATAGGCTTGGCGGGTTCAGTCTCCTGATATGCGGGTGAGGATTTGCACCTCACATGAGTGGATTGCTGTCTAACGCCCGTCGCGCATTTCTGCGGCCTGCAAACACGAGGGACTATACCCGCACCGCCAGCAGGATAATAGGTGCCACTCTACCCGTCACCATAGCGTCTACCTTATTCCGCCACCGCATACTCTACATTTGTTCTTTTATGCTTCTGTCAAGCTGTACCATTTTGCATCACCTACCTCATGGGGCGGCGTGACGGTAATGAGCCGCCGCACTTCGCAGTTTGTGTATACCCGCCCTGCGTCGCTTCGCATCATGCTCGCCGCATATTGCCCGAATAACCCGTCGGGCGCGGGAAAAACTATGGCTCCCCCTCTGCCTCATGCAGCTTTGGGGGCATGTCCCGCCCAGCACCGGCCAGACGGGTAGAAATGGAGGAAAACATGGATTTCAGACTTTTGTACTTTTATCCATTACCATTATAGCACATATACTATTAGGATTTTTTAGGATATTTTCAACTATTTGTAGACCTTTGTTGTGTATATCCTTAGTTAAGTATGAATAAGAATAATTCTGTTCCCGCGCAATTCTCCCCCAGCTTTTCCCATTGATATAATAGTCTGTAAGCGCCGTTGCAACTGTATTATTATCAATCCTGCCAATTACCTGCAAAATCTCTGCCCTGATTTCATTCAGCTTATCAATCTGTTCTTCTACGACCGCGCTTGCAACAGCATACCCCGCTATCTTATCATCAGGTGCGCCCGAGTTTCCCGAGGGCGGCGTTTCGTGCGGCCGAACGGTAATTGACACTGCCCTGTCGTAAATGCGCGCCTTGGCCTCCTGCAAGGCTTCTATGCGCTTCTCCATATTGCGCGCCCGCATCAGCCATTCTTTCGCAGTCACTCCCATACCTCCATTCCAAATATTTTTCGATTTCAGGTGAGTAGTCAGTCATACATCAAATCTCACCTGCGCTGTATGCCGTTCAAACCTTTGTTCTTCCAAATCGAAATAGTCTGGGTCTATTTCACAGCCCACAAAATCCAAACCAGCGTCATACGCCGCTATGCGACTGCTTCCACTCCCAAGGTGCGTATCAAGAATTTTGTCACCTTGATTGGCGTAGCGGCTGAAAATCCATGCATAGAGGGCAACAGGCTTTTGGGTTGGATGAATCCTTCCTTTTTGTGCAGACGAAAGCGCAACTCTCTTCGATGGAGATTTGAAGCTTGTCCACGCCATTTCAAAACTCGCAAAAGAAACATCTTCGGAGAATCCCTTATCCCATAAAATCCAACACGGACTATTTGCATTTGGTATCAATTCCACAAAATGATTTGCCCCAAAAATAATTTGATTTTTACTTACCCTAATAAGCTGTTCAAAATATTCAGGAGGCGGAGGCGAATCATCCCATTCAATTTTCTTGTAAGCACTATGTTTATCCCCTTTTCGTCTGCCTATGTTATTGCTTACACTAATCCCATACTGCGGATCAACCACAGCAAGGTCAAATACCTTATCGGGGAGCGACTTCATGTATTCCATGCAGTCCATGTTATATGTTATACTTTCCAAAACTATCCTCCCACGCTTTCTTTGCTTCCTCCGGCGTACAATCCCCCCCATCAATAAACAGTCTCATTACTTCGCTCTCGTCCCCGTATCGGTATTGATACGGGGTTTCTTCGCGGTATTTGATGTAGAGATCAAGCATGGTTATTTCCTTTCGGCGGTTCGGGGAGGGACATCCAGTGGGTGACCTCTCCGTGAGAAAATTTCCAATACCAAGCCGTAAAGGGTTCTTTGTTATTCCATGACTGTTCTTGCCTAATCCGATTTTGTGTTCTTACCGTATACCCATTTTTAGCCTTTATAGCTACAAGAACTTTAATTTGAAGTCTATTAGTCCCTTCCGGAAAATCATCCTCCGGCAATCTCTCCTTGACACTGATCCACTTACTCATGCCGTCCGCCCTCCCCGTCTCGAATTTTCTTCTTCATCTCTTTTGCAGCCCCTTCGCCCACACCTAGAGCGTACGAATAAATCAACCAACAAATAAAACTCATTACCCAGCAGAAAACCAAAACAGGCATCGGGACTATAAACCATCCATTTGCTTTAACAATGGACAGGATGATGCCCAGGAAAAGAAGCAGTTTAATCATCATCGTTGCCCTCCCCGTCGTGGATGTTGCCGATGATCTCACAGTAGTATGCCGTCTCCACGCTCCTTCTGCGCCAGTCATGTGCCATCTGGAAAATCGCATTATTTTCGTTCCACTCTACTGTGTATATTGAGTTCTCGTGCGGGTCATAGACGTTGTCCCCCTCAAAAATCTTTTTCCCGTTCTTGTCGGTCAGTCCGGTGTACTGGCAGACCGTGGAGGGGTCAACCTCAAGGCAATTTACAGTAGAAAAAAGAGACGCGCCCTTCTTGTAAAGCGCAGCACTCTTAGATGGTAAAATTGCTCGCCCTCCATCTGCAAACGAAATCAAGCTCCCTTCCACCCACTCGCCATTATCCAGCCGCTTAGCTTTAAAAATGATTTCTCTCATTGTTTCAACCTCTCTTCCAGCCGCTCCAGTTTTTCCTGTTTATACTGCGCTACAATGCTTTCGCAATCGTGCAGTATCATCATCTGATCGAGCATGATAAGCACATCGGCGATTTCTTCAGCAATGGAAAGCTGATTGTCTTTCCCTCTGGCGTGCTTGCACAGTTCCTTTTGCAGTTCGGACATTTCTTCCATGACCATCATAGTTTGTGCCTCTGCGCCGTATGTGGAAAGGGCGAGGCGGTAGAGTTCGGTGTTAGTCATTCCATACCTCCTATGATCTCGTCAAGCTTGATGGTTTCGCCAGGGCGGAGAGAAGTAAACAAAGCATTATCAAGCGTTGCAATAACAAATTCGGTGTTCAATACCTTAATTTGCGGGTCACATTCATCGAGTTTGTCTGCCTCTGGGTACAGTACCTTGATCGCCTTCGCCCTCTCCACCTCCTGCTCCGTCCAACGGGGCTTGCGGATGATGCGGTCAGGGGCATTGATAGCCTTAACCAGATAATTTACATTCATATCCGTTTCTTTGTGCGCTCCGTGAGATAATCCAATATGTAGTAACCCATCATCGTTAACGAGCAAGATAATGCCTGTGGTCCCTAACTCAAAACGTTCTCCCACCTCAACCCCCAGCACCTCGCAGATTCTTGGCTTGTCCATGTTGTCCTCCTCCTTCGGTTTCCACACAGCACATCCCTGCTCTGGTGTAATTTGAATGGCAAAATCCTTGAATCCGCAAACTTTGTTTCCTTTGTAATGCTTACAGCTATCACAGGTTTTCTCTGGTTCATCCTCCACCACCTCATAGCCCATCAGGCGGGCGGCTTCGTGGGGATTGGCCCTTGTGTATTCATAGCACGGCCTCTTTGTCCCTTTGTATTGCTGTACGGGTTCCCGAATTTCGCAATAGTCGCAGTCTTCTTTACTATCGCAAAACTGCTCTAATGCCTCATCAATGGTAAGTACGACTTTCCACGTCTTACTCCGAAACTTCATGCTCGACCTCCTCAAATTTTACTGTGCCGCATTTAGGGCAGATATACAGATTTTTGTGCGCCTCTACTGTGTATAAATTGCTCATCATGTCAAACAGGACGAAGTTTTTATATTGTTCAAATGGCTTGTCTTGCTCGTATCCACAGATGCACTTCATTTCAACATCCTCCATGCTTCTGCTATTGCGTCTCGCACATCTTGCACGATATGGTCTAAGTCACCCAGCCTCATGCTCGTCTTCCTTGTCCATGCGAGCGCCGCACGCGTGGCAC
>ERZ773134.295-NODE-295-length-52562-cov-8.817834_pt1 | contig 52562 bp, 57 predicted proteins | sample MGYA00580856_ERZ773134 | MGnify/ENA primary metagenome ERZ773134 (study PRJEB29015, sample SAMEA2737823) | human gut metagenome | biome: human gut; feature: human-associated habitat; material: faeces | place: China | collected 2012 ... | reverse complement strand
GCCTGACGAACGGCGAGATTTTCGAGGAGCAGCCCGGAGCAATCCTTTTCTTTGAATCGGACGCGAACTAATAGAAGAACCGCCCCAGCGAATGAGAGCGGCCCCCGTGGTAGAGTGTGAGCTTGTCACCCACATTCTACCACGAAAGGGGCGGCGAGGCAATGAGTAATGAAGAACTAGCGGTGGCGATCCGAGCGGGCGAGCGGGACAAGCTCATGGAGCTTTGGGGACAGGTGCGGCGGCTGGTGCATGATATGGCATACAAGCGCCTGAGAGCCACAAACGGGGCCGGGGGTGTCACGCTGGACGACCTTATGCAAGCGGGTTTCCTGGGCTTCCTGGAGGCCGTGAGGGCCTATGACCCGTCGGCGGGGTTCCGGTTTACCTCCTACCTCACTTACCCGGTAAAATCGGCGTTCAGTGAGGCGGAGGGGCGGCGGAGCGAAAAGCAGAAGCGTGACCCCATTTTCTCCGCCGTCAGCATAGACGCCCCGCTCGACGAAGGAGAGGGCGAACCGCTCACCCTGGCCGACGTGATACCAGACCCACAGGCAACGGAAGCCCTGGAGGGTGTTGGAGTATGGGATACCCTTCACAGAGCCGTGGAGGGCTTGCCAGAGGGCCAGAAAGAGGAAATCCGGCGGCGGTACTGGCTCAACCAAACCACGGCGGAAATCTCGACGGCTACCGGCGTACCGGAGAAGGAGGTACGCAAGCTGGAGGCGGCAGCCCTGCGGGCGCTGCGTCACCCCAGGATATCAAGGGGACTGAGGGCCTATATGTGAATTGGCGCATTTCGCCGTTTTCTGGCGGTTTTGAAAGGGGGAGGATACTTTGCATCTTTACATAGTATTTAGGCATAAAAGCAACCAGGAGGGGAAAAGTGTATTTTCGCTGCAATAATGGGGGGTGGAATAAAACCCATGAGCAGGTGGAGCAGATGCCGCGCATAGACAGCTTTGAGTTAAAGCACACCCACGCATGGGGAGGGATATTCTGCGGCGGGAAATACCTGGACATTTACCAGGACAATGACCTTTGCGAGATATTCCCCCCAAGAGGATACAAAATCAGGCTATCCCACAAAGCCAACGGCTACGGCGGGCAACAGACCTTTTTTCTTTGCCCTGGATGCGGCGCGAGAGTGCGCTATCTGTATGTAGCCGGGCGGAAAGGCTTCTTGTGCCGGAAATGTGCAAAGCTGAATTACAAAAGCCAGCAGCAGACAAAGGACAGCATGGTTGACTATTGGAATGGAATGAACTATGTAAAAAAATACCTGAACCTTCCGCCGTGGCCGGTTGATGGCTTTTCCTTTGTTCGTTTCCGTCCAGGTAAACCGAAATGGATGCATGAGAGCACCTATCAGCGGCATTTGATCCGGCTTTCCCGCTACCAACTCCGACACGGGAAGCGGCTGGCCGAGGATCTGGCCCGGCTATTTAGATAACTCAAGAGAGGAGCGCGAACCCAGAGCGAAGCTAGAGAAATCACGCATTTTTGAGCACCTAAAAAAGAACTGAACAACGAGCGAACAGAGAGGAATCCAAGATTTCCGAGACCATAAAAAAGGAGGGGCAATTTAGCCTCCCCTCCCCCGGAAGTAACTGGTACACCCAGGGGGGGGGGGACGGAGTGGGTAGACTTTTCCAATAGACCGCGCCCCACAAAAGAAAAACCGAGATTTCCGAAACCATAAAAAGGAATTGTTGTACCCCCCTCCCTCCAGGGCGGCGGAGCATGCCCAGGGGTAACGGCGAAGGGAACCTTTTCCAACTCTAGGGTGAAATACAGAAAATGGGGGCCGCTGGGCGGCTCCCATTTCCGTCTCTCTATCCCCCTTCCAGTTCCATGAGCAGCTTCACGGCCTCCAACCGCTCCCCCGGCGCAGCGTTATGGTCATCCCTGATCTGCCGCAGGGCGGCAAGCTAGGCCTCCCTCTCCCGCTCCTGGCGGAATTTCTCCGCCCTCTGGCGGCGCTCCTCTTTGTTCATCAAATCACCTCCACACACAGCCCCAGGGCCAGCTTGAAGCCGTTTACGAAGCCCTGACACTCCATAGCTACCCCGTAGCTGTCCACGTCCACCTCGTCGCCCACAGTGTCCACAAGGGCGCGTCGGGCCTGTCTGGCCTCCTCTGTGCGCTGGTAGTAGTCGCACAGGCTGGGCCCGTCCATCGTGTCCAGCTCCTCGCTGCTGGCGGCGTGGTACAGCGCGGTTATAATTTCAGTCATTTTGAAACGCTCCTTTCTGCTCCCTGTTCCCATGCTTCAATCATCCAAAAACGGCACGCTTTGGCAAATTGGTGTATGAACGAATCATCTTTATGGCGGGACATAAATTCATCCGGCTTGTCCGGGCATCTATTTAAAACAGCGTGGTCTTGCTTTAATCCGCCCTCATAGAAAAGGTTGAATACCTTCACCCAGGCGGCTATGACCTCCCGCTCGTTCTCTGCCAGCTTTCGGCCCAAAAGCTGCTCCTGGTCGGAAATAAACGCTTCCGGCGTGGTGGGGAAACGAATCATTTCCGCTCGCCCCCTTCCGACTTCCTTACCAAAAGACAGGCAATCACGGAATCAAGCGTTTTCCGGGGACGCTTCCGCTTGTTCAGCAGGGCGGTGAGCTGTGCAAAGTTGGGGTATTTCTCCTCAATGGTCATGCTCTGGCCCTCCTCTGCCCATAGATTGCCTTTTCAAGCGCCAGCGCCCTCATAAGCATGGCGCGCGTAAAATCGGCATCATTCCGGGAAAGCACGAAAGCAAGCTCTCGGGCTTCTGTGCTGACCGGGGCGGGAATTGTTCCCACCGTTTTCCGTTCCGTCTCCATTGGTATCTCCTCCATCTTGAAATCTGGAGGGGGCCGTGGTACAATGCCCTTGACCCCCTCCGGGGTGGTTATCGGCTCCTATATCCTCTTGCTTTGGTCGGCTGGGATATGGGGGCCGCTCTCATACTCCCACACAGAAGCGGGTTGTGGTGGTCTGCTTGCTGTACTGGCCGTATAGGTCTGCATGGTCGGCCTTGAATCTCTTGGAATCAAAGCGGCTAGAAACCACGTTCTTCCAGGTAGCTTTCCAGCCGTCGCCCTGGAGGGCCTCTGTCCCTCGCTCCACCATAGCGGCCTTGAGCTTGTCGGTGAGGGCTTCGGCCTCTGCCTCCAGCTCCGCGATCATGGAACGGATACTAAGCAGCTCCTTTGCGGTGGTGTTCAGTTCGTTGGTGCTCATGATATTGACCTCCTGTAGTTATTGGGGGGGCCGCTCCGGCGGCGGTGGGCTTTATGCGCACCCTCCCGGGGGTGACTTACCATATCCCGTCCCGCTCTTATGTGGTGTTCTTGGTATCCACCTTCGCCTGTCCCTCTTTACATTTATTATTATATCACGATATCGTTATAAATCAATAAGCAAAGTGCATAATGATATCGATATAATTTTGTGAATATCATATATTGATATCGCTATATAGGCGGCGTATAATAGAGCCATAATGGAGGAGGTGTCAGTATTTATCGCACCCCCAGGAAGGAGGGTAATTATGCCAGTATCTAGGGCCCAGCAGGAGGCAACCGCCCGGTATGAAGCGAAAGTGTACGACAAGGTACTTGTCCGGCTTCCCAAAGGGCACAAAGCAGAGATACAGGCCCACGCAGAGGCCCGAGGTGAATCTGTGAACGGGTTTATCGGGCGGGCCATAGACGAGACTATGGAGCGGGATAACGCCGCTCTTGGCATCGGAAACTAGGCAAGGAGGCGTTGCACATGGCATTACCAGCACCGAAAGACCGATATACTTTTGCTGACTGTCTCACCTGGGGCGAGGATGAAAGAATAGAGATCATCAACGGTGAAGCCATTATGATGGCCCCGCCCACACGTATTCACCAGGAGATCAGCGGGGAATTGTTCCGGCAGCTTGCAAACTTCCTGGAGGGAAAGAAGTGCAAGGTATACGCCGCCCCCTTCGCTGTCCGTCTGTTCGAGAAGGAAGGGGATACCCCGGATGATGTGGACACAATGGTGGAGCCGGATATCTCCGTGGTGTGTGACCATGACAAGCTGGACGAGCATGGCTGTAAGGGTGCGCCCGACTTGGTGGTAGAAATCCTCTCACCCTCCACGCAAAGGCATGACCGCTTGGTGAAGCTGGATCTGTACCAGCGGGCCGGAGTGCGGGAGTATTGGATTGTCAGCCCTAACGAAAAGGCCGTACAGGTATTCTTACTTGATGGCGGCTTGATGCAGCCTCATGAGGTGTACGGGAAAGAGGATATTGCAAAGGTTAACGTATTAGAAGGATGTTTTATTGAGCTTTCCAAGCTGTTTTCAGAGTAACAAACAGGAGCCTACCCAAGCCGGGCAGGCTCCTTTGTTTTCCCTTATTTTTTCCCTTTAGACCTCGTACAGCATGAAACGCACAGGTACATTTTATGGCCTTTTTCCTTACCCTATTACGCCGTGAAACAACATGAAACACATAATATTGAACTATTGGTTGCCCACCTCCAGCAGCAGGTCGTACACCGCGCCGTGGACGTAGTCCAGCTCCTCAAAGGTGGTAAACGGCCCCACGGAGAAGCGCACCGCCCCCTGGGGAAAGGTGCCCAGGGTCTTGTGGGCCAGCGGGGCACAGTGGAGGCCGCAGCGGGTCTGGATGCCATACTCCCGCTCCAGTCGGAAGGTCATCTCGGCGTTGTCGGCGCAGAGAAAGTCCACAGACACCACCCCCACCCGGTTTACCGGGTCGTCAGAGCCCAGCACCCGCAGGCCGTCCTCCTCCAGCTCCATCAGCCGGGCCCACAGGTGGCCCGCCAGCTTCCGTTCCCGCGCCCTCAGGGCCTCCCCCTCCCGGTCCAGGTAGTCCAGGGCAGCCCCCAGTCCGAAGATCCCCGGCAGGTTCAGCGTGCCCGCCTCCAGCCGGTCGGGCAGGAAAGAGGGCATGTCCAGCGACTCGGATTGGCTGCCCGTGCCGCCGGCGAGGAGGGGCTCCAGCTCCGACGCCAGGGCGTCGCTGACCACCACGCCGCCGATGCCCTGGGGCCCCAGCAGGCCCTTGTGGCCTGGAAAAGCCAGGCCGTCAATGCCCATGGCCGCCATGTCCACCGGCAGGACACCCAGAGTCTGGGCCGCGTCCACCAGGAAGAAGATGCCCCGCGCCCGGCAGAGCCGCCCCACCTCGGCAATGGGGAAGATGGTTCCCGACACGTTGGAGGCGTGGGTGAGCACCACCGCCCGGACGCCGGGCGTCAGCCGCTCTGCCAGATTCTCCGTCACCAGCTCCCCCCGCTCCGTGCAGGGCAGGTACTCCACCTCCACCCCCGCCCGCTCCAGCTGGCGGAGGGGGCGCAGGACGGCGTTGTGCTCCATGGGGGAGGTCACGACCCGGTCGCCGGGCCGCAGCAGTCCCTTGAGCAGCAGATTCAGCCCGTGGGTGGCCCCGGAGGTGAACGCCACATTGCGCGGCCCGGGACCGTTCACCAGGGTGCAGAGCCGCTCCCGCACCTCCAGCACCCCCCCGGCCGCGTCATAGGCCCGCTGGTAGCCGCCCCGGCCGATGTTGCAGCCCACACGCTCAATGTAGTCCGCCATGGCCGCCCCCACCCCCGGTGCCTTGGGGTAAGAGGTGGCCGCGTTGTCCAGATATACGGTGCGCATGTGTGACTCCTCCTCCTCAAAACAGGCGGGCGGACAAGCTCCGCCCGCCTGTATGTGCTCCGATTCTCTCAGATCCGTGTATCCAGCGCCAGTTGGAACCAGTACGCGTCCCGCGGCATGCGGGGCAGCAGCCGGGACAGGATGCCGGCGCTCTCTCCGCTGTCGTCCAGCAGCATGCGGGCCGCGCTGCGCCGTCCTTCCAGAGTGCGCAGCAGTGCGTTGGCCTGGGTGCTCTGGCTTCGGCCGTCTGGCCGGCCGTCCACGTTGGCCGACCAGCAGGCCCAGCCCTCCCGCTCCAGCGCATCCGCCACGCCGGAGGCCGCCCCCTCCAGATATACGGTATGGGGCCGCACACGGACCAATTGCTCCAACAGGCCGGCCCCCTCCTCCAACGCCGCCCGCGCCCCATCCAGGCTCTGGCCCGGGACGGACAGGCCCACCGCGTGGCCCGAGCCCACCAGCCGGCGGAGCTGACCTTCCGCCGCCGCCAAGGCATCCGGCGTAAAGAGGAACAGGGCCCGGATGCCGCGTGCCTCCAGGGTGTCCAAAATGTTGTCCAGCGCCCCGCCGCCGGTGCACTGGAAGGACAGGTAGACCGGCAGACCGTCCTCCTGCTCCGGCTCGTCCGTGCCGCCACCCGATGGCGTGTGGGACGGGCTGGGCGTGGGCTGGGTGCCCTGGTTCAGCTCCTGGAGGTACTTATAGTAGCGGGTGGGCATAGACAGCCCGCTGGCCGATGTAACAAACTGCTGGGTGTCCAGCCGCTCCTGCCCGTTTGTGATACGGATCAGGGTGCCGTAGTTGGTGGGGGTATAGGTGTAATTCAGGCCAAAAAAGCTGCACACCCCGGCCAGGGGGACAAACACCCGCCCGTTGCGCAGCGCGGCACGCATGTCCTTCGCCTCTCCGGAGAAGCCGTCGGTGCAGGTGCCCGCGTTCAGGTCAAACACAAGCATGCCGTTCAGGCTGTAGAGGGTAAACTTGTACTCAGTCTCTGTCCGCTCCTGCCCGTAGGAGACTCCCAGGTTCACCCCCGTCACCGTCCAGTCGAAGGCGGTGTAGGGCACATATATGTCTCCGTTGATCCAGGCGGGCATGGCAGACAGGGGCAGGTCCAGCATCTGGTCGTTCTCCGCCATCAGATAGATGGTGATCTCATCCGCCTTGGCCGTCCCGGCCAGCAGGAGGCTCAGGAGCAGCGCCGCCGCACACAGGCCGGACAGATATTTCTGGATGCGGCGCATGGCGCCCCTCCCTTCCCGGCAAAAGCCGTTCCTTTCTCGTCATTCCGCCATGAAGCCCGGCGGAATGGCCGCATGACGCCGGATTTCGCAGTCCCGCCCCAAGGCGGGAGCAGGCGGACCGCGTCAGGTATAACCGCCGCTTTGCGGTTATTATATCATGAAACCCCAGCCGGGTAAAGCGGCAGCTTGCACCAGCGGGCCCGGCGTGGTATGATGTTGCCCGGAACCCAATTTAATGTGTATTTAAGGAAAGATCAATTCCATCCGCCCCGCGGCTTGGGTATACTGTAATCACAAAACCGTTGAAAGGGTGGCGGCCTCTATGTCAGTGACTTTGGAACAGGTGGAACAACTCCGCGCGCACGCGGCAGTCTCCTATGAGGAGGCCCGGCGGGCCCTGGAGGCCTGTGACGGCGATCTGCTGGACGCCCTGATCCTGCTGGAGCGGGAGGGCCGGATTCCGCCGGGCGGCGGGCGGGGCGCTTTTTTTACCACCCAGCCCGGTGCCGCCCCGGAGCCGCCGCCCTCCGGGCCCACCCGGGGGCCGGAGGCGTCCGGGAAGGACGAGAAGCGGTTCTGGGGGCTGGCCGTGACCGCGGGCGGCCACCGCGGCCGGGAGGAGCGGGGGAGCTGGCGCGCCCGCCTGCGGGAGCTGCTGGCGGCGGCGGTGGATCTGCTGCGCCACTGCACGGTCAACCAGTTTGAGGTGTGGCGCAACGGAGAGCGGATGACCGCCCTGCCCGTGCTGATCCTGATCCTGCTGGTGCTGGTGGCCTACTGGATCTCCCTGCCCTTGCTGGTGGTGGGCCTGTTCTTCGGCTGTAAATACCGCTTTTCCGGCCCGGATCTGGACAAAAACCGGGTGGGCGAGGTGGTCAACCAGGTGTCCGCCAAGGTGGGGGACGCGGTGGGCCAGGTACGGGACGAATTCAAGCGGGAATTCGACAAATCCAGGGGGAAAAAAGGCAAGTAAGGAGCGAGAGAGATGGCAGAGAGAATCCTGTTGGTGGAGGACGAGGAGAAGCTGGCCCGCATGGTGGAGCTGGAGCTCCAATACGAGGGGTACGAGGTGGAGAAGGCCTTCGACGGGCGCGCCGGGCTGGACCGGGCCCTGTCGGGGGAGTTCGACCTGGTGCTGCTGGACATCATGCTGCCCGCCCTGTCCGGCATGGAGGTGCTGCGCCGCCTGCGGCGGGAGAGCGCCATGCCCGTCATCATGCTCACTGCCCGGGACACCGTGGTGGATAAGGTGTCCGGCCTGGACATGGGGGCGGACGACTACATTACCAAGCCCTTTGCCATCGAGGAGCTGCTGGCCCGCATCCGGGCGGCCCTGCGCAAGCGCCCCGCCCAGGCCGCGGAGCCGCCCCGGAGCCTGCTCACCGCCGGTCCCCTCACCATGGACACCGACCGGCACGAGGTGAGCGTGAATGGCGAGGGGGTGGAGCTCACCCGCCGGGAGTTCGATCTGCTGCGCTACCTGCTGGAGAACAAGGAGCGGGTCATCTCCCGGGAGTCCCTGCTGGACCATGTGTGGGGCTTCGACTTCGTGGGGGAGACCAACGCGGTGGACGTATATATCCGTTTCCTGCGGGCCAAAATCGACGAGCACTTCGGTATCAAGCTCATCCACACCGTCCGCGGCGTGGGCTATGTGATTCGGGAGGAAGGACAATGAACGCGGCCGCCATCGTCTACACCAGCCAGACCGGCTTCACCGCCTGGTATGCCGCCCTGCTGGCGGAGCGCACCGGCCTGCCCTGCCGCCCGCTAAAGGAGGCAGCCGCCCTGCCCCGGGGGACGGCGGTTATCTACCTGGGCTGGCTGTGCGCCGGGGGGATCAAGGGCCTGAAGGAGGCTCGCCGCCGCTTCCGGACGGCGGCGGTGTGCGCCGTGGGCATGGCGGCGGAGGTGGAGGAGGCCAAGCTGCGCCGGGACAACCGGCTGGAGGGCGTTCCCCTGTTCTACCTCCGGGGCGGCTACGCCCCGGAGAAGCTCACCGGCTTCTACCGCGCCATGATGGCCCCCATGGCCCGGCTGGTGTCCAGGGCCCCGGCGGAGACGGAGACCGACCGGGCCATGCGGGACGCCTTCCGGGACGGGGGCGACTGGGTTTCCCCGGAGCGACTGGCACCCGTGCTGGCCTGGCTGGACGGGGATTAGGAGGAGGGAGTTCCCATGGCACACAGAGCGAACAAGCGCCCGCCGGGGCGCATCAAGTCCTCCATCGTGGCCCGGCTCAACACACGCCTCTTTTTCCGGCTGCTGGGCATCTATTTCACCATGGATCTGCTGCTGCTGTTCCTGTTCTGCGGCGGCCTGTTCGTCTGGTCGGAGCAGCAGGCGGCCCAGATCAGCACCCTGGTGGAGGAGCGGGGCGTCCCCTCGGCGGAGGCCACGGAGTGGATGACGGCGGGGGATTACACCGTCACCGCCGGCACGCCGGAGGCGGACGGCCTCCGCCTGCCCGGCTGGCTGCCCTCGCCGGAGGAGACCCGGGGCGGCGTGCGCTACTTCAACCCCGGCACGGTGGATCTCCTTCTGCTGGTCACCTTCTCCTCCGGCGACGCCACCAGCTACACCCTCCAGATGCCGGGGGACGAGCCCTACGCCATCCGGCTGGATCTGACCCAGCCCGCAGCCATCTTCGTCTTTGCCGCCCGGGTGCTGTTCATCTGCCAGTTGGCCAGCCTGGTGACCAACCTGTTCAAGAACGCCGGCTCCATTAAGAAGGTACTCCGCCCCATCCAGGAGCTGGCCGCCACCGCCGCCAAGCTCAACCAGGTGGAGCGCATGTCGCCGGAGGAGCTGAAGGCCCTGGCGGGCAAGCTGGACGAGATCAACGCCACCCATCTGGACCGGCGCATCGACCTGCCCGGCACCCAGAAGGAGCTGAAAACCCTGGCCCAGGCCATCAACGCCATGCTGGACCGCATCAACGAGGCCTACCGCTCCCAGATGCGCTTCGTCTCCGACGCCAGCCATGAGCTGCGCACCCCCATCGCGGTGATCCAGGGCTACGCCAACCTGCTCAACCGCTGGGGCAAGGACGACCCCGCCACCCGCCAGGAGGCCATCGACGCCATCCGGCAGGAGGCCGACTCCATGAAGGAGTTGGTGGAGCAGCTTCTCTTCCTGGCCCGGGGGGACAACGACTCCATGCACATTGAGATGGAGACCTTCGACTTGACCGAGGTGGCCGCCGAGGTGCTCAAGGAGACCGGGATGATCGACCAGACCCACACCTTCTCCGCCCGGTGGGAGGGGGCCGTGCCGGTCTGCGCCGACGTGGGACTGACCAAGCAGGCCCTGCGCATCCTGGTGGACAACTCCATCAAATACACCCCCGCCGGAGGGCACATCACCCTGTCCGCCGCCCTGCGGGACGGCATGGCCCGCCTCTCCGTCCAGGACGAGGGCCAGGGCATCGACGCCGGCAGCCTGCCCCACGTGTTCGACCGCTTCTACCGCACCGACCAGTCCCGGGCCCGCCAGACCGGCGGCACCGGGCTGGGGCTGGCCATCGCCAAGTGGATCGTGGACCGCCACGGCGGCTGGTTCGAGGTGCGCTCCTGGCCCGGCGTAGGCACCCGCATGACCATCGTTCTCCCCGTCGCCGAGCTGGATGCCGGCGGTGCGGACGAAGATGCGGAGCAGACCCGCCCGGCGTAAAAGAAAGCCCCTGAAGGGCCGGCCTCTCCCTTGGAGAGGCCGGCCCTCTTTTTTTACGAATCTGGGGAACTTTTTTCCTCCCTCTGCCGTCCAAGAGAGCGAGTACCACAAAACAAATAAAGGAGCGTACCCATATGAACCGACGTTTTCTCGCCCTGGCCCTGGCCGGGACGCTGTCCCTGAGCCCGCTGGCCGGCTGCGGCAGCAGCAAGGAGCCCGCCCCGGAGAGCTCGGCCCCCGTGGTGGAGTCCCCCTCCGCCTCCCCGGAGGCGTCCCCGTCCCCCGTCCTGCCCACCGACAGCCCGGCGGCCCTCCCCGAGACCACGCCCCCCGCGGAGGAGACTCCCTCCCAGGCTCCCTCCGCCGCACCCAGCGCCAAACCCTCCGCCCCGGTCGCCACCCCCAAGCCCACGCAGAAGCCGACTTCCACGCCTACCCCTGAGCCGGTGGAGCCGGAGCCCCAGGTGGACGCGGTGCAGTCCACCTGGAATGACATCTCCAAGCTGGACATTCCCTCCCTAACCGACCTGGACGATGCCACTCTGACCGCCCTGTACGGCATTGATCCCGCTGATCTGGACAGCTATCTCTGCAAGATGCCCATGGTCAATGTGCAGGCCACCGAGTTCTTTATCGCCAAGGTGAAGGACGGCAAGATGGATACCGTGAAGGCCGCCGTGGAGAAACGGCAGGATGATCTGGAGGCCCAGTGGTCCCAGTACCTGCCTGAGCAGTTGGAGCTGGTACAGAACTATAAGCTGGTGACCAACGGCAACTACATCCTCTTCGCCGTCAGTGAGTACGCCGACGAGGCGGTAACCGCATTTAACACCTATACAAAGTAATTTTTTGCGGGTATAATAAGGGTGCCCGGCAGGGCAACCTGCCGGGCTTTTTCTGAAGTTCACAAGAGAGTTGGTGGTTCGTTGGTCTTTTCCAGCCTGTATTTCCTGTTTTTATATCTCCCCATTGTATTATTTCTGTACTATATTACGCCTTTGAAATGGCGGAATCTGTTGCTGTTGCTGGTCAACCTGGTGTTCTACGCCTGGGGAGAGCCGGTCTATATCCTTATCATGTTCCTCTCCATCGGCATCGACTACACCCACGGAATGCTGGTGGAGAAGTACAAGCGCAGGGGCAACGACCGGGGGGCCCGGTGGGCGGTGGCCTCGTCGGTCATCTTCAATCTGGCTCTGCTGTTCTTTTTCAAGTACTGGGACTTCGTTGCCGGCAGCCTCCAAGCCATCGGTTTTTCCTTCATGCCGAAGCTAGGCCTGAGCCTGCCCATCGGCATCTCCTTCTACACCTTCCAGACCATGAGCTACACCATCGACGTGTACCGGGACGACGCCAAGGTGCAGCGCAGCCTCGTCAACTTCGGCACCTTCGTCACACTCTTCCCCCAGCTCATCGCCGGTCCCATCATCAAATACAAAGATCTGGGCGACCAGATCGACCACCGCACCCACTCCCCCGAGCAGTTTGCCTCCGGCGTGCAGATCTTCGTGGTGGGCCTGGCGAAAAAGGTCCTGCTGGCCAACAACATCGGCAAGCTGTGGGATACCATTCTGGCCCTCCCCGCCGGGGAGCTCACCACTGCTGGGGCATGGCTGGGCGTGGCCGCTTTCGCTTTCCAGCTCTACTTCGACTTCTCCGGCTACTCCGACATGGCTGTGGGCCTGGGCCGGATGCTGGGCTTCGAGTTCATGCGCAACTTCAACTACCCCTATATCGCCAAGTCGGTCACCGAGTTCTGGCGGCGGTGGCACATCTCCCTCGGCACCTGGTTCCGGGAGTACCTCTATATCCCCCTGGGGGGCAACCGGGTGAGCAAGCCCCGGCTGTTTTTCAACCTTCTGGTGGTGTGGGCGGCCACCGGCATCTGGCACGGGGCGAGCTGGAACTTCCTCATCTGGGGACTCTACTTCGCCGTCCTGCTGATTTTGGAAAAGGCTTTCCTGGGCAAGCTCCTCCAGAAGCTTCCCGCCGCCCTCCAGCACCTATACACCCTGTTTCTGGTACTGGTGAGCTGGGCCATCTTCGCCGTGGAGGACTTCGGCCATATGGGAGCCTACCTCAAGGCCATGTTCGGCCTGGGCGGCGGCCTGACAAACGACAACGTATCGTATTATTTTTTCTCTTTTCTCCCCATGCTTATCATCGCCGCTGTGGCCTCCACCCCGCTGGCCGCCAAGCTGTGGAAGCGCCTGCCCGAAAAGCCCAGGTTGGCGCTCCTCCCCATTCTGCTGCTGGCAGGGCTGCTCTTCTCCACCGCCTACCTGGTGGACGCCACCTACAACCCCTTCCTCTACTTCCGATTCTGACTCAGGAGGCAAGCCATGACAAAGAAATACTGCATCTTCCTCTCCGCCCTGTTCTGCGCCTTTCTCGGGGTGTTCCTGGTGGCCAATGCCGTCTCGCCCGACCGCACCTTCTCCCAGATGGAGAACCGCAACCTGGAGCAGCTCCCCGTCCCCAGTGTCAAAACCCTGCTGAACGGGCAGTTTATGAAGGACTTCGAAACCTACACCACCGATCAGTTTGTGGGGCGGGACGGCTGGATCGCCCTCAAGTCCACCACCGAGCGTGTCCTGGGCAAGAAAGAGAACAACAATGTCTATTTTGCCGCCGGTGACACCCTGATCTCCCGCTTCGACGAGCCAGACGGGGAAAAGGTGACGAATAATCTGAATTATGTGAACAACTTTGTGGAAAATGTGGATATCCCTGTGACCTTCTCCCTGATCCCCACCCAAGCCTGCATCTGGGCCGACCGGCTGCCCGCCGGAGCCCCCAACGCCAGCCAGACCGCCATTCTGGAGCAGGCCAAGGCTGCCGTGCCCGGTGCGTCCTGGGCCGACCTCTACACCCCCCTGTGGGAGCACAAGGGCGAGGACATCTTCTACCGCACCGACCACCACTGGACCAGCCTGGGGGCTTACTACGGCTATACCGGACTGGCCACCGCCCTGGGCTACACCCCCGTACCCCTGAACGACTACACCGAGACCGTCCGCTCCACCGCGTTCTACGGCACCGTGTTCTCCTCCTCCGGCGTGCGGTGGGTGCGCCCGGACACCATCTCTACCTACGTGCCCGACGACGGCATCACCGTGGCGAGTCACACCTACGACAACAAGGGCAACCCGGTGGAGGAACCCCGGCAGCTCTACGACACCTCCTTCCTCTCCGTCAAGGACAAGTACTCCATGTTCCTGGGCGGCAACCAGCCTTTGGGCGTCGTAAAGAACGCCAACAATCCCGACGGCCCCAGGCTGCTGATAATCCGGGACTCCTACGCCGACTCCCTGGTGCCCTTCCTCACCCCCCACTTCTCTGAGATCCACCTGCTGGATCTGCGCTACTACAAGCTCTCCATCGCCGACTATATCGCCCAGAACGGCATCGACCAGGCTCTGGTGCTCTACAGCGTGCCCAACTTCGTCACCGACAGCAACCTGCTCTGGATTGCGAAATAAGCCGCAAAAAATCCCCCGCTCTCTAAGGAGCGGGGGATTTTTGATCAGCTCTGCGGATTTCAGTCGCGCTGGGAGTGGCGGTTCATGGAGTGGTTCAGCTTGCCGATCACCAGCAGGACTACTACCATACACACAATGGCAATGGCCAGATTGATAACCACATTCTGAATAAAGGATGCGAGAATGTAGTTGGCGAAGCACACGGCGGCCACCGTCATGGCGTAGGGCAGCTGAGTCGCCACGTGGTTGAGGTGGTAGCATTGGGCGCCGGAGGACGCCATGATCGTGGTGTCGGAGATGGGAGAGCAGTGGTCGCCCATAACTGCGCCGCCCAGGGTGGCCGCGATGGCAATCATCAGCATATCGTTGCCGTTGATCAGTTCCGAGGTCAGATCGGCAGCGGGAATGCCGCCGGAGAACACCGGGATGACGATGGGCAGCAGGATGGTGAAGGTGCCCCAGGAGGTGCCGGTGGCGAAACCCAGGAACGCGGCGATCAGGAATACCACGGCGGGCAGGAAGTTCTTCAGGCCGGGGCCGAACTTGGACACCAGGTCCGCCACAAACTCGGGGGCGCCGAGGGCCTTGGTCACGTCGCCGATGGTCCAGGCCAGGCACAGGATCAGGATGGCGGGCACCATCTGCTTGAAGCCGTTGGGCAGGCAGTCCATCAGCTCAGTGAAGCTCATGGCCCGGCGCACCATGAAGAAGATCATGGTAAAGATCAGGGCAACCAGGGAGCCGAGAGGCAGGGCGTCAAAGGCGGAGGTATTGGCGAAGGCGGTGATGAGGTCGGTGCCGCCGTTCTGGTAGCCCACATAGACCATGGAGCCCACGCAGCCCCCCACCAGCACAAGCACCGGCAGTACCAGATCAATGACCTTGCCATTGGGATTGAACTTCATCTCTTCCACACCGGCAAAGGGGCGTTCGGGCGTGGTGTAGAGGTCGCCCTTGGCGGCGTTGTTCTCATGCTTGCGCATGGGACCGTAGTCGATATTCAGGCAGGTCATCACAACGATGAACACCAGGGTCAGAATGGCGTAATAGTTGTAGGGGATGGCTTTCAGGAAGATCTGGAAGCCCACCTCCTCGTTGCCGATGATACCGGTGACAGCCGCCGCCCAGGAGGAGACGGGCATCATAATGCACACAGGGGCCGCAGTGGCGTCGCACATATAGGACAGCTTGGCGCGGGAGATGTGGTGGCCGTCGGCCACGGGGCGCATCACGTTGCCGGTGGTCAGGTTGTTGAAGTAGTCATCCACACCCAGCACAATCGCCAGGATGAAGGTGGACCACAGGGCGCCGGACTTGGTCTTGATATGGCTCACAGCCCAGTCGCCATAGGCCTTGGAGCCGCCGGCCCGGATCATCAGGGCTACCATGGTGCCCAGAATGACCAGGAACATCAGAATGCCCATGTTGCCGCCGGCATTGGATGTCAGGCGGGAGACAAAATCCTGGAACGCATCAATGGGGCTGCCGTTGGTATACAGGAAGCAGCCCACGATAATGCCCAGGAACAAAGACGAATACACTTCCTTGGTGATCAAAGCCAGGACGATGGCCGCCACCGGCGGGAGCAAGGATGCGACGGTGCCCCAGACAAAGCTGGTATGCTCCACGTCGCCCTCGGCAAATGCTGCTGTCATCAGGACACATGCAAGCGCGAAAATGACCAGCAGGAATTGGCCGAACCGTTTCATACGTGGTGAATTCATAATGGCCCTCCTACGAAATTGTGAATCCTAAAAGCTCCCCAACCCAAGGACTCGAGGGCTATCATACAAGATTGTTAACAGTTTGACAATAGATTTTTGCAAATCTTAACACACTTTGTCAATATCCGACAGAATAATCGCTAAATTTTTGTAAAAAAAGTCATGTGCTGCGCAAAAAACCCCCCGCTCCAGAGCGGGGGGTTTTTTATGTAAGAGTTAATCGCGCTGAGAGTGGGCGTTCATGGAGTGGTTGACCTTGCCGATCACCAGCATGACAAGCACCATAGAGACAATGGCGATGGGCAGGCAGATGAAGGGAACCTGGATAAACGCGGTGATGATATAGTTGACGAAGGCCACAACCGCGACGGTCACAGCGTAGGGCAACTGAGTGGCCACGTGGTTCAGGTGGTAGCACTGAGCGCCAGAGGACGCCATGATCGTGGTGTCGGAGATGGGAGAGCAGTGGTCGCCCATAACCGCGCCGCCCAAAGTGGCAGCGATGGAGATCATCAGCAGGTTGTTGTTCAGGTCACCCACGGTCAGATCCACAGCAGGAGTACCGCCGGAGAACACCGGGATGACGATGGGCAGCAGGATGGAGAAGGTGCCCCAGGAGGTACCGGTGGCGAAACCCAGGAACGCGGCGATGATGAACACTACGGCGGGCAGCAGGGCATACAGGCTGCCGCTGAGGTTCTTCACGATGCCGGCCACAAACTCGGGGGCACCAAGGCCCTTGGTCACGTCGCCGATGGTCCAGGCCAGGCACAGGATCAGGATGGCGGGCACCATCTGCTTGAAGCCCTCGGGCAGGCAGTCCATCAGTTCGGTGAACTTCATGGAGCGGCGCACCATGAAATAAATCATGTTGATGATCAGGGCGATCAGAGAGCCCAGAGGCAGGGCGTCAAAGGCGGAGGTGTTGGCAAAGGCGGTGATGAGGTCATGGCCTCCGTTCTGGAAGCCCACATAGATCATCGAGGACACGCAGCCGATGATCAGGATAATAACAGGAATGACCAGGTCGATGACCTTGCCATCGGGATTAAACTTCATCTCAGCGGCATTCTCAAAGGGACGCTCAGGCGTGGTATAGAGGTCGCCCTTGGCGGCGTTGAGCTCGTGGGTGCGCATGGGGCCGTAGTCGATGTTGAGGCAGGTCATCACAATGATGAACACCAGGGTCAGGATGGCGTAGTAGTTGAAGGGGATGGCCCGCAGGAAGATCTGGAAGCCGACCTCCTCATTGCCGATTACGCCGGTAACGGCCGCCGCCCAGGAGGAGACGGGCATCATGATACACACAGGCGCCGCAGTGGCATCGCACATGTAGGACAGCTTGGCGCGGGAGATGTGGTGGCCGTCGGCCACGGGGCGCATCACGTTGCCGGTGGTCAGGTTGTTGAAGTAGTCATCCACACCCAGCACAATCGCCAGGATGAAGGTGGACCACAGGGCGCCGGATTTGGTCTTGATGTGGGACACAGCCCAGTCGCCGTAGGCCTTGGAGCCGCCGGCCCGGATCATCAGGGCCACCATGGTGCCCAGGATGACCAGGAACATCAGGATACCCATGTTGCCGCCGGCATTGGAGCACAGGTGGCTGACAAAGAACTGGAACGCGTCGATGGGATTGCCGTTGACCTGCAGGAAGCAGCCAACCAGGATACCCAGGAACAGCGACGAGTAGACTTCCTTGGTGATCAGCGCCAGGCCGATGGCCACGACGGGCGGCAGCAGGGACGCGATGGTACCGTGAACCGCGCTGACAACCTCAGCGTCACCTTCTGCGAATGCGGCTGTGGTAAGAACACATGCAAGGGCGAATACGACGAGCAAGAGTTTCCCAAAGCGTCTCATGCGTGGTGAGTTCATAATAACCCTCCCTTTTTTAATGCGAATCCTAAAAGCCTCCCCAACCCTAGGATTCGTACCTTATGATACACCATCATTTACAATTTGGCAATACTTTTTCGTCAAATTTAATATATACCATCACACTTTAGTAAGTCAAATTTCACATATTAAGCAAAAAGTTCTCAGCTTCCAGTGATTTCCTCACTCTGCGGAACGTTTTCTCATCCGGGCAGCGAACCGTGTGCAGGTGGATTCCGCCGGTCAATGCTGAGAGCGGACGGGCTCCGTGCTCCTCCACCCGCCGGACGAACTCAGCCACGTCGTACCGGGAGCGCACCCCCAGCAGTCCGGTGAGCTGGCCGTAAACCGGGTGCTCCACGATTACGTCCACCACCTCGCCCCCGGCGTCCACGATGGCGTTGAGCTCCCGCTCCATCTCCTCCGGAGCGTGAACACAGGCCACGGTGCGCTCCACGCCGCCTCCCCGTCCGCCCAGGAGATACCCCCGGGGCGTGGCCAGGATATCCGTCCCTCCGGCCCGGAGCAGGGCCACATCGCCCACGATGATCTGCCGGCTGACGGAGAAGCGCTCGGCCAAGGCGGCGGCGCTCACCGGCCCCACAGCCTCCTCCAGCGCCTGGGCCACGGCCTGCCTCCTGGCCTGCGCGGCTGACATTGACATGTGACAATTCCCCCTTTCTTCTCCCAGTATACCAGTTCCCGCTCCATCTGTAAATCATCTTGCTTTTTCCCCGGCGTCCGGTTAGAATAAGGTTGATCGTTTGCTGGAAAGGAGCTGTGGCAATGGATCGTGAGGAAGCCTTTGAATTTCTGGACCGGACGGCCCGCGGCATCGCGGAGATGTTCGGCTCCACCTGTGAGACCCTGGTCCACGACATGGGGGACCCCCGCCACCCCATCCTGTCCATCTACAACGGGCACGTCTCCGGCCGGACCGTGGGCTCCACCCTGGACATCCTGGGCACCGCCAAGGAGCTGGACGAGGACGCTCTGGTAACCGACTTCGTCAATCTCTACGCCACCACCCCATCGGGCCAGCAGATCAAGAGCAGCACCTTCCACCTCATCGGGGAGGGATACAACCTGGCCCTTGGCATCAACTTCGACTACAGCTCCCTGGTGTACGCCAACCGCATTCTGGTGGACCTCATGAGCGCGGAGGCCGACCTTCAGAGCGCCCTGTGGCACGGCGGGGACAGCCGTCTGGCCGATGTCTTTGACGAGTGTCTGGCCGCCGTTGGCAAGCCGGTCAGCGCCCTGAACAAGCGGGACCGGATGAAGATCATCGCCCTTCTGGACCAAAAGAACGCTTTCTCCTTCCGCAAGTCGGTGCCTTTTGTGGCCAAGCGGCTCCAGGTCTCCCGGTATACGGTCTATAAATACCTGGGTGAGCTGACCGGCGCCCATGCGGAGGAGAGCGAGGAGGAATAACGCCATGTACGAGGAAAAAATCAACGCCTATTTTGACGCCCCTGAGCGCCGGGCTGAGCTGGTGGAGGCCATCTCCCGGCTGGTACGCATTCGCAGCGTGCGGGAGGAGCCCTTGCCTGGCATGCCCTTCGGCCCCGGCCCCGCCGCCGCCCTGGCGGAGGGTCTGAAGCTGGCCGAAGAGCTGGGCTTTGCCACCCGCAACTACGATAACTACGTGGGCACCGCCGATCTCAACGACAAGGAGACCGCCCTTCACATTCTCTGCCACCTGGACGTGGTGGGCGAGGGCACCGGCTGGACAGTGACGGAGCCCTATGCGCCCAAGGAGGTGGACGGCATGCTCTACGGCCGGGGCACCGACGATGACAAGGGCCCCGTGGCCGCTGTCCTGCTGGCCATGAAGGCCGTGAAGGAGCTGGGCGTCCCCCTCCGGCGCAACGCCCGCCTGCTGATGGGCACCGACGAGGAGAGCGGTTCCAGCGACATCGCCTACTACTACGCCCGGGAGCCCTACGCCCCCTATGCCTTCTCCCCCGACGCGGAGTTCCCCCTCATCAACATCGAGAAGGGCAGCTATAAGCCGGTGTTCACCAAGTCCTGGCCCGCGGAGACCGCCACCCCCCGGGTGACCGAGTTCCGCGGCGGCTTCCGCATCAACGTGCTCCCGCCGGAGGCCGAGTGCTTGGTGGCCGGCCTGTCCGCCGACGCCGCCCGCCCCTATTGCGACCGGGCCGCCGCCGAGACCGGCGTGCGCTACGAGCTGCGCGAGGAGGGGGACAGCCTGCACATCCTCTGCCGCGGCAAGGGCGCCCACGCCTCCCTGCCGGAGGAGGGCGTCAACGCCATCACCGGCCTGCTCCATCTGCTCTGCTCCCTTCCCCTGGCCAAGGTGGGCTCCACCGCCGCCCTCCGCGCCCTGAGTGCCCTCTTCCCCCACGGCGACTGCGCCGGCAAGGCCCTGGGCATCGCCCAGTCCGATGAGCTGTCCGGGGCGCTGACCCTGGCCTTTTCCCTGCTGACCGTCAACGGTACTGGCCTGGAGGGCCAGTTTGACAGCCGGGTACCCATCTGCGCCAACGATGAGAACTGCCGCGCCGCCGCAGAGGCATCTTTTTCCAAGTTTGGCTTTTCCGTCTCCGGCGAGATGGACGCTCCCCACCACACCCCCGCTGACTCCCCGCTGGTCAAGGCCCTGCTCAAGTGCTACGAGCAGTACACCGACTACAAGGGGGAGTGCCTGGCCATTGGCGGAGGCACCTACGTCCACGATATTCCCGGCGGCGTGGCTTTCGGCTGCTGTATGCCCGGTTTTAACGGCAACATGCACGGCGCCGACGAGCACACCTGCATTGCCGACCAGCTCACCGCCGCCAAGATCTTTACCCAGGCCATCATCGACCTGTGCGGCTGAGTCCGCCTTCAGCCCCCTTGAGCAAAGCCCATGGGCTTTGCTGCGGCAATTCCGCCGCTGGCCGTTCCCCATCCGGTCCGCGCCCCGGCGCGTACTATATAAAATAAAGAGAACCGGAACCCAAAAAAGAGAAGAGAAAGCGAGGAACCCCTATGCGCAAAATCTGGAAACGTGTTACCGCAGCCGCTCTGTCCCTCACCTTCGTCCTATCCCTTTCCGCCTGCGGCGGCGGTCTCAGCGCCGACGATGCCACCACGTATGTTCAGGGTATTCTGGACGAGAACTACAAAGGCGTTTATGATCCCGACTTCCTGGAGCTGATCGACATTACCGAGAATGAGGCTGAGGAAACCTACCTGTCCAGCCTGGAGACCGAGGCTGACTTTTTCGCCTCCGCCTTCCTGATCGACGACCTGACCGACGAACTCAAGGCCGAGGTAGTTGACATGTATAAGCAGGTCTACGCCAAGGCCAAGTACACCGTGGATACCGCCACGGAGGTGGACGACAGCACCTTCGGCGTCAAAGTCACTGTGGAGCCTCTGGACGTATTTGACCGGGTTGCCGAGGCCCTGTGGGGCGACACCCCCGACGCCCGCGCCGAAGCTCTCTACAGCCAGGACGTGGACTCCATGACCGATGAGGAGTACGCCGCTTATGACGCGGAGTGGTGCCGCCTGGTCATCGACCTGACCTTGGAAAAGCTGCCCGAGGCGGAGTATCTGGAGGCCCAGAGCAAGGTGGTGCAGATCACCCTGGGCGACGACAACTACTGGTCCCTGGATGAGCAGGATTTCAGCGACCTGGACTGGCTGATCCTTGACTACAACTTCTGAGTACACATGCGCCGCAGATTGGTTTCAGTCTGCGGCGCTTTTGCGTTACATGGGGCATCTGTCATCCGAAAAATGGCCCGCGCCAGATGCCGCCCCGAACGGCAGGCCGTACACTTCCTCACATCTGTGTGAGTTTATCACAGACGGCAGCCCCGTCCATCCCCTATACTGGGCGCATCTCAGTAAGGAGGTTGCCTATGGATTTGCGAAAACACCACCGAAGAACGGCAAAGATCGGGGCGGATTGCGTGGCCTGCGGCTGCTGTGTCCGCGTCTGTCCCCTCTCCGCCATCCGAATCTGGAACGCTATCACAGCCCGGGTGGATGCAGACCGATGCGTCGGCTGCGGCAAGTGCGCGGCGGAGTGCCCGGCTACCATAATTACACTGGAGGAGAATCGCCCATGAAAAAGCGCTGGTATGACTTTCTCTGGATCGCCTCTCTCCTCTATCTGGTGTTGGGCTTCTTCAACATCCTCTTTGCCTGGTTGGGCCTCCTCTGCTTTTTCATCCCTCTGGTCATCGCCTTTGCGGGCGGGGACAAGGGCTACTGCAACCGCTTTTGTGGACGGGGACAGTTGTTCAGCCTGCTGGGTGGACGCTTCGGCCTCTCCCGGCGGGCCGATATTCCCCGGTGGATGAAAAGCAAGGCGTTCCGCTACGGGTTTTTGGGCTTTTTTCTGCTGATGTTCTTCCAGATGCTCTGGAGCACATATCTGGTCTTTGCCGGCGCGCAGGAGCTGCGCCAGGCCGTCACTCTGCTTTGGACGTTCCGGCTGCCTTGGCACTGGGCCTACTATGGAACCCTCTTTTCCCCCGGCGTTGCCCAATTCGCCTTTGGCTTTTACAGCGTCATGCTCACCTCTACGGTGCTGGGGCTGGTCACAATGGTGCTTTTCAAACCCCGCTCATGGTGTGTGTATTGCCCTATGGGCACCATGACCCAGCTTATCTGCCGGGGGAAGCACCGGGGAGAGGCCGCCCTCCACTCCCCGGCAGAAGGTAGTTGACATTTTCCCCTCCGTCCCGTATACTATAAAGTATAGAAGTCCTACTGAAGTTCATATGGTCGGATGATGGGGTGGGGAGAGCGCGGCACACCGCCGCCGCCGAAGGGGCAGCGCAGTGATCTCTCAGGCAGAAGGACCGGCCCCGGACGAGGCTCTGGAAAGCGGACCGCAGTCCGCGCCGACGGGGGCAAAACTCTCAGGCAACCGAACAGAGGCGCATGGCAGCATTGCCATGCGCTTTTTTTGACCCCAATTTTAAAGGAGGGCATGGAAATGGAACGCAAAACTCCGCTCTACGACCGCCACACGGCGGCGGGGGGCAAGCTGGTTCCCTTTGCCGGATGGCTGCTGCCGGTGCAGTACTCCGGCGTCATCGCCGAGCACAGGGCCGTGCGCACCGGCTGCGGCCTGTTCGACGTCAGCCACATGGGAGAGCTGCTCCTCCGGGGCCCCGACGCCCTGGCCAACCTCAACCGGCTCATGACCAACGACTTTTCCGGCATGGCGGACGGCCAGGCCCGCTATTCCCCCATGTGCTACGAGGACGGAGGCGTGGTGGACGATCTGATCGTCTACCGCTGTTCGGACACGGCCTGGCTGGCGGTGGTCAACGCCTCCAACATCGGCAAGGACCGGGATTGGATGACCGCCCACCTGGCCGGGGACTGCACTTTGGAGGATCTCTCCGATCAGACGGCCCAGCTCGCCCTCCAGGGGCCCGGTGCGGAGGCGCTGCTGCGCACCCTGACGGCGGACCTTCCGGCGAAGAACTACACCGCCGTGCTCCACGGCACGGTGGACGGCCGGCCCTGCCTGGTCTCCCGCACCGGGTACACCGGCGAGGACGGCTTTGAGCTCTACTGCGCCCCGGCGGACGCCCCCGCCCTTTGGGACGCGCTGACGGCCGCCGGGGCCCTCCCCTGCGGCCTGGGGGCCCGGGATACCCTGCGGCTGGAGGCCGCCATGCCCCTCTACGGCCACGAGCTCTCTCCCTCCATCAACCCCTACGAGGCGGGGCTGGGCATCTTCGTCAAGCTTGAGAAGCCCGACTTCATCGGCAAGGCCGCCCTGGAGCGGGCCCGCCCCGTGTCCCGCCGCCGGGTGGGTCTCCAGATGACCGGGCGCGGCATCGCCCGGGAGGGCTGCCCGGTGTACGACGGCGGGCGGCAGGTGGGCGTGGTCACCTCCGGCACCCACTGCCCCTGGGTGGGGCAGGCGGTGGCCCTGGCCCTGGTGGACGCGGCGTACAAGGAACCGGGCACCCCGCTCCAGGTGGACGTGCGGGGCCGCCGGGTGGACGCCCAGGTGGTCAAAACGCCCTTCTACCGGCGGGGATAAGGGTAAACCGGCCACGCCGGCTGCCGCCCCTTCCCAGCTCATTTTATAAAAACAATTTTAAATTATACAGGAGGTTATTACTATGAACATTCCCGAGGAACTGCGCTATACCAAATCCCACGAGTGGCTCAAGGAGGAGGACGGCGTCTGCACCGTCGGCCTCACCGACTTCGCCCAGCACGCCCTGGGGGATATCGTCTTTGTCAACCTGCCCCAGGAGGGGGACCCTGTCACCGCCGGGGAGGCCCTCGGCGATGTGGAGTCGGTGAAGGCGGTGTCCGACGTGCTCTCCCCTGTGTCCGGTGTGGTAAAGGCGGTCAACGAGGAGCTGCTGGACAATCCCGCCCTGGTGAACGAGGACCCCTACGGGGCCTGGCTGATCCAGGTGGAGCAGATGACCGATGAGGAGGAGCTGCTGGACGCGGCGGCCTACGAGGCCCACTGTGCCGCGGAGGAGGGCTGACATGGCCGGATATCTGCCCGCCGCGGCGGCGGAGCGGGCCGCCCAGTACGCCGCCCTGGGCCTGTCCGGCCCGGAGGCGCTGTACCGGGACGTGCCGGAGTCCGTGCGCCTCACCGCCCCCCTGAACCTGCCCCCTCCCCAGTCGGAGCTGGAGGCCCGCCGCACCCTGGAGGCCCTGGCGGAGCAGAACCTCCGCTTCCGCACCATCCTGCGGGGGGCCGGGGCTTACGACCACTACATCCCCGCGGCGGTGAGCCGCATCGCCTCCAAGGAGGAGTTCGTCACGGCCTATACCCCCTATCAGGCGGAGATCAGCCAGGGGGTGCTCCAGTCCATCTTCGAGTTCCAGACCATGATCTGTGAGCTCACCGGCCTGGACGCGGCCAACGCCTCGGTGTATGACGGGGCCTCCGCCGCGGCGGAGGCGGTGGCCATGTGCCGGGAGCGGAAGCGGACGAGGGCCGTGGTGTCCGCCGCCGCCCACCCGGACGTGATTTCCACTATCCGGACCTACAGCTTCGGCGCGGGTACCGAGGTGGCGGCGGCCCCGGCGGAAAACGGCGTCACCGATCTCACCGGACTGCTGGATGAGACCACCGCCTGCGTCTATGTCCAGCAGCCCAACTTCTTCGGCCAGCTCGAGGATCTGCCCGCCCTGGCCGCCCAGGTACACGCCGCCGGGGCCAGACTGATCGTCGGGGTCAACCCCGCCGCCCTGGGGGTGCTGGAGTCCCCCGGCGCCTGCGGGGCGGACATCGCCGTGGGCGAGGGACAGCCCCTGGGCCTCCCCCTGTCCTGGGGCGGGCCCTACCTGGGCTTCATGGCCGCCTCCCAGTCCCTCATGCGCAGGCTGCCCGGCCGCATCGTGGGAGAGACCCGGGACAGCCGGGGAGAGCGGGCCTTTGTCCTCACCCTGCAGGCCCGGGAGCAGCACATCCGCCGGGAGAAGGCCTCGTCCAACGTGTGCTCCAACGAGGCGCTGTGCGCCCTCACCGCCTCCGTCTACCTGTCCCTCATGGGGCCGGACGGGCTTCGGCAGGTGGGCGAGCAGTGCCACGCCAAGGCCCACTACCTGGCCGCAGAGCTGTGCCGGCTGCCCGGCGTGTCCCTGCGCTACCCCGGCCCCTTCTTCCACGAGTTTGTCACCGATCTGCCTGAACCCCAGAAGGTGCTTTCCGCCCTGGAGGCGCGCGGCATCCTGGGGGGCTGGCCGGTGGAGGGCGGGTTGCTGTGGTGCGCCACGGAGAAGCAGAGCCGTGCCGAGCTGGACGAGGCCGTGTCCATTGTCAAGGAGGTGCTGGACAGATGAAGCTGATTTTTGAGCGCAGCCGCCCCGGCCGGGGGAACGACCTTCTGCCGTCTCTGGACGTGCCCGCCGCCCCCCTGCCGGAGAAGTACCGGCGGAAAACGGTCCCCCGCCTGCCGGAGCTGGGGGAGAGCGACCTGTCCCGCCACTATCAGGCCCTCGCCCGCCGGGCCTTCGGCGTGTGCGACGGCTTCTACCCACTGGGCTCCTGTACCATGAAGTACAACCCCAAGCTGGGGGAGGAGGCCGCCGCCCTGCCCGGCTTTACCGGTCTGCACCCCCTCCAGCCCGCCCACACCGTCCAGGGCGCTCAGGCCGTCCTGGCCCGGGCAGAGCACCTGCTCTGTGAGATCACCGGCATGGATGCCGTCACCCTCCAGCCTGCCGCAGGAGCCCATGGGGAATTCCTGGGCCTGCTGCTCATCAAGGCCTACCACCACAGCCGGGGGGACACGGGCCGCACGGTGATCCTGGTGCCCGACTCCGCCCACGGCACCAACCCGGCCTCCGCCGCCATGGCGGGCTTCACCGTCAAAAACATCCCCTCCACCCCCGAGGGGCTGGTAGATCTGGAGGCCCTGCGGGCCGCCTGCGGCCCCGACACGGCGGGGCTGATGCTCACCAATCCCAACACTGTGGGGCTCTTTGAGAAAGATATCCTAGCGCTCACCGCCCTCGTCCACGCCGCCGGGGGCCTCGTCTACTACGACGGGGCCAACCTCAACGCCATCATGGGGGTGGCCCGGCCGGGCGACATGGGCTTTGACGTGTGCCACCTCAACCTCCACAAGACCTTCGCCACCCCCCACGGCGGCGGCGGCCCGGGCAGCGGCCCGGTGGGGTGCAAGGCCTTTCTGGCCCCCTTCCTGCCCGGCTCCGCCCTGTGCCGCAACGGCGGAGAGCACTCCATCGGCCAGGTGCGGGCCTTCCACGCCAACTTCCTGGTGGCCGTCAAGGCCCTGGCCTACCTGCTGCGGCTGGGAAACACCGGCGTGGCCGAGGCCGCCCACACGGCGGTGCTCAACGCCAACTATCTCAAAAGGAAGCTGGAGAAGGCGGGCTATACCGCCGCCTTCCCCGGCCTGTGCATGCACGAGTTTGTGCTCACCCTGGAGGAGCTGAAAAAGGAGACGGGGGTATCCGCCCTGGACGTGGCCAAGTCCATGCTGGACGCGGGCATCCACCCGCCCACCATGTATTTCCCCCTGATCGTCCACGAGGCGCTGATGTTCGAGCCTACCGAGACCGAGTCCCCCGAGACGCTGGACGAGGCGGCGGCGGTGCTGGCGGAGATTCTGCGCCGGGCGAAGGAGGAGCCGGAGGCCCTCCACGCCGCCCCGGCGAGCACGCCTGTGGGCCGCCCCGACGAGACCGCCGCCGCCCGCCGCCCGGTGGTGCGGTACGCCTTCCCGGAGGGTTGAGCCGTGCATGAGCTGATTGTCATCGGCGGAGGGCCCGGCGGCTGCGCCGCCGCCCTCCGGGCCGCGCAGGGCGGCCTGTCCGTGGCCCTCTTTGAGCCCCGCCAGGTGGGGGGCACCTGCCTCAACCGGGGGTGCGTCCCCACCAAGGCCCTCCTCCACGGGGCGGGACCGGGCTGTGACTGGCCCGCCCTGGCCGCAGAGGTGGAGCGGGTGGTGTCCACCCTCCGCGCCGGCCAGGAGAAGCAGCTCCGGGCCGCCGGGGTGGAACTCATCCCTTACCGGGCGGTGGTCACCGGCCCCCACACGGTGGAGGCGGGGGGCGCGGCCTACGAGGCGGCCCACATCCTGGTCGCCGCGGGTTCCGAGCCCGCCCTGCCCCCCATCCCCGGCCTGGACACACCCGGTGTAGTCACCAGCGACGGCCTGCTTTCCGATCTGCGTCCCCTGGACCGTCTGGCCATCATCGGCGGCGGAGTGATCGGGGTGGAGCTGGCGTGTGTCTGGGCCGCCGCAGGCGCCCGCGTCACCATTCTGGAGGCGGCCCCCCGCCTCCTGCCCACCCTGGAGCGGGAGCTGGGCCAGAGTCTGGCCGCGCAGCTCAGGCAGGACGGGGTGGAGGTGTTCACCGGAGCCGACGTCACCGGCGCCACCCCCGGCCCTGCCGTCGCCTTCACCCACCGGGGAGAGGCGCGCCGGCTGGAGGCCGACGCTGTCCTGGTGGCCACCGGGCGGCGGCCCGCCACCGGCGGCCTCTTTGCCGGGGACCTCCTGCCGGAGCTGGAGCGGGGGTTCCTCCGGGTGGACGGACAGTTCCGCACCTCCATCCCCTCCCTCTATGCCATCGGGGACGCCATCGGCGGGGCCATGCTGGCCCACAAGGCGGAGGCGGAGGGGCGCTTTGTGGCCGACCTCCTGCTGGGCCGCGCCCCCCTCCGCGGAGTGGCCCCCATCCCCGCCTGCGTCTACACCAGCCCAGAGCTGGCCCAGGTGGGACTCACCGCCGACGAGGCCAGGGCCCGGGGCATCCCCTGTGCCGCCGGCAAGTGTGTGCTGGGGGGCAACGCCCGTACCCTCATCGAGGGGGGGAAGCGGGGCTTTGTCAAGCTGGTATTCCACCGGGAGAGCCGCGCCCTGTTGGGGGCTCAGTTGTGCTGTTACCGGGCCACCGATCTCATCTCCGAGCTCGCCCTGGCGGTCACGCTGGAGCTGACGGCGGAGCAGCTGCTCCGCCCGGTGCGCCCCCATCCCACCTTTGCCGAGGCCATTTCCGAGGCCGTGGAGGCGGCTTTTCCCCTCTCCTAGCCCCTTTTTTCCACAAAGAGGCGTCCGCTGCCGGCGGACGCCTCTTTTCTTTCCACATTCACTCCCTCAAATTCGACCATTCTCGCCGTTCTCTCCCCTTCTTCGCGCTTTCGTTGACAGAAGTCCTCTCTGCGGGTGACATAACCGCCCTCCCGTGTCGAAACCTGCGGTGATCGCTCCTTTACAAATGCTGGAAAATACAATATAATGGTCTTACGGATCAAAGAAGAAGGGAGCAGATACAAGATGAGGGAACTATTAGTCGATACCTGTACGGGGGAAGAGGAGGACGGCACTGCACACTCCTTCCAGTATTACATTCTGGTGGACGAGATGGAGCTGGGCGGCGGCCTGTCCTGCGAGAGCTATGGAGTTAAGGTGGCAGGACCGGACGGAGAGGAGGCATCGGTGCCCAACATCACGGTCAGCGTGGAGCGCATTGACCAGCTTCTGGAGCTCCTCCGGCGCAACTGCGTCTCCCCCGTCACCCTGCGGGACGTGGTTCTTGATTGGCTTTAAAAGTACCCGTTCCGCCATGACACAAGGGTTACGCGCCGCTTTTGATTGACATACCTTCCAAAATCCGCTATTATGTGTGTAATGCTGCGCGTGTGGCGGCTGATCCAAGGAGGGTATGCAATTGTGAAAGAGAGAGAGACCTTTGCGTCCCGGCTGGGCTTTGTGCTCATCTCCGCCGGGTGCGCCATCGGCCTGGGCAACGTCTGGCGGTTCCCCTACATCGTGGGGCAGTACGGCGGCGCGGCCTTTGTGCTGATCTATCTGCTGTTCCTGGTCATCATGGGCCTGCCCATCATGGCCATGGAGTTTTCCGTGGGCCGGGCCAGCCGGAAGAGCATCCTGGCCTCCTTTCAGGTCCTGGAGCCCAAGGGGAGCAAGTGGCACTGGTACGGCTGGTTCGGCATGGCGGGCAATTACCTGCTGATGATGTTCTACACCACCATCGCCGGCTGGCTGCTGCTTTACTTCTTCAAGGTGGCTGCCGGCGAATTCCGGGGCCTGGATGCCGCCGGTGTGGAAAACGCTTTCGGCGCCATGCAGGGCAACGTAGGAATTCAGCTTCTGTTCATGGGCATCGTGGTGGTGCTGGGTATGCTGATCTGCAGCCGCGGCCTGAAAAACGGCGTGGAGAAGGTCAACAAGGCCATGATGCTCTGCCTGCTGGCCCTGCTGGTAGTGCTGGCCGTCCGCGCCCTTACCCTTCCCGGTGCCATGGAGGGCGTGAAGTTCTACCTGGTGCCCAACTTCCACAACCTGATGTACGATGCCGACGGCAGCTTTCGGCTGTTCCGCGCCATCTATGACGCCATGGGACAGGCCTTCTTCACCCTCAGCCTGGGTATTGGCGCCATGGCCATTTTCGGCAGCTACATCGGCAAGGAGCGCCGCCTGTTCGGCGAGGCCATCAACGTGGGCGTTCTGGACACCTGCGTTGCCTTTGTCTCCGGCCTGATCATCTTCCCCTCCGCCTTCGCTTTCGGCGTCAACCCCGGCCAGGGCCCCAGCCTGATCTTTGTGACCCTGCCCAATGTGTTCAACGCCATGCCGGGCGGCCAGCTCTGGGGCGCGCTGTTTTTCGTTTTCCTGTTCTTTGCCGCCCTGTCCACCGTAACCGCCGTGTTTGAGAATATCCTCGCCTGCTGGATGGACCGCTTCGGTATCTCCCGTGGCAGGGCGGTACTGGCCAATCTGGTGCTCATCTTCCTGCTGAGCCTGCCCTGTCTGCTGGGCAACAACCTGTGGAGCGGCGTGAAGGCCCTGGGCATGGGCATTATGGACTGGGAGGATTTCCTGGTGAGCAACAACCTGCTCCCCATCGGCTCCATGATCTACCTGCTGTTCTGCTGTGTATCCAAAAAGTATGGCTGGGGCTACGACCACTTCCTGGAAGAAGCAAACCAGGGCAGAGGCGTCCGCTTCCCCGCCCAGTTCCGCCTCTACTTCAAGTACGTCCTGCCCGTCATTGTGCTCATCATCTTCATCATGGGCTACTGGGACAAGTTCAAGCCCTTTATCGTGGCCGCCCTCGGCGCCTAACGACTAAAAAAACTCCTGCCGGACTCATCCGGCAGGAGTTTTTTCACGCTCCGCCCAGGTGTAGAGGAGGACAGCTCCCAGCACCGCCGCGCCTCCGGCAAGCTGGAGTGGACCGGGCACCTCTCCGAACAGTGGGATGGCCGCCAGGGAGGAGAAGACCGGCTCACACAGCTTTGCGGCGGACACGTAGGATGGGGACAGGTACTTGAGGCACCAGCTAAACAGGCTGTGTCCCAGGAGAGTGCACAGCACCGCCAACGCCAGACCGATGAGCCACTCCCGGCCGCCGTAGCCCGTCAGGGGCGTCCCCGCCGCGGCGGTGCCCAACAGCAGGGTGAGAAAGCAGGCCAGATAGGTCAGAAAGGTGTAGACCGTGGTAGACAGATGGCCCCGCTGTATCCGTCCGATGAGGGTATAGACGGCGGCGGCCGAGGCCGCAGCCAGGGCCAGCAGGTTGCCGGACAGCTCCCCTGCCCCGCCGCCTCCGGAGAGGGCCAGCAGGGCGCTGCCCCCAAAGGCCAGGAGAATGGCCCACACCCCCAGCCGTGGGATTTTTCCATGCAGGAACAGGGCGAAGCCCAGGGCGGTGAAAATCACCTCGGTGCTCACCAGCACCGTGGAGGAGGCCACGCTGGTACGCTTAAGGGACTCAAACCATGTGAGGAAGTGGAGTGCAAGCAGAACGCCGCTGGCCCCGCACAGGACCAAATCCCGCGCCGTCACCCGCCTCAGTTCCGCACGGCACCGCAGGAGCACTACCGGAAGCAACAGGAGCACCGTCCAGCCCAGGCGGTAGGCTGCGGTCACCCCGGACGGCGCCTGGGAAAACCGCACCAGAATGGCCGAGGCGGAGACGCCCAGCACACCCACCATGAGAATCAGTTTTGCGTTCCGCTCCGCTATGGAACCCCTCCCCCGCTGTGATAGAAAGCGGAGGCCCTCCGGGGAGGGCCTCCGCTGTATTGGTGGCGCAATGTGCCTCTTACTTCGCGGCCTTGGCGGCGCGGATGGCCTCGATGAGCATGGGGGTGACCTTGTAGAGGTCGCCCACGATGCCGTAAGAAGCCACGTCGAAGATGGGGGCGGACTCGTTCTTGTTCACCGCGATGATGCACTCGGAGTCCTGCATGCCAGCCAGGTGCTGGATGGCGCCGGAGATGCCCAGGGCCACATAGATGCGTGGGTGCACGGTCTTGCCGGTCTGGCCCACCTGGTGGTCGGCGGAGATCCAGCCCGCGTCGACACAGGCGCGGGAGGAGCCCACGACGCCGCCCAGGACGCCCGCCAGCTCCTCAGCCAGCTTGATGCCGCCCTCGACGTCCTTGCTGATGCCGCGGCCCACGGAAACCACCACGTCGGCGCCGATCAGATCGACCAGCTTCTTGGCGGCCTTCTTGACCTCCAGCACATCCACATGGATGTCGGACTTGTCCAGCTTCACGTCCACGTTGACGATCTCCGTCTTCGCGGCGCCGGCCTCGTCATAGGGCTGGGTCTGCATGACGCCGGGACGCACGGTGGACATCTGGGGACGGAAGCGGGGGCAGATGATGGTGGCCATCAGGTGACCGCCGAAGGCCGGACGGGTCATCTTCAGGTTGGTGTTCTCCTCGAACTTGGTGTTGTCCACGTCGATGGTGGAGGTGGTCTTCAGGAAGGCCTTGTACTTCTCCACGTCCACGTCCAGGTGGGTGCAGTCGGCGGTCAGGCCGGTGTGCAGGCGGGCCGCGCAGCGGGGGCCCAGGTCACGGCCGATGTTGGTGGCGCCGATGAGGAAGATCTCGGGCTTCTTATCCTCCACCAGGTCACAGATGACCTTGGTGTAGGCGTCGGTGGTGTAGACATCCAGCAGCTCGTGGTTGCAGTAGTACACCTTGTCGGCGCCGTAGCCGCCCAGGGCCTTCAGGTAGTCCTCCTTGATGTCCTTGCCCAGCACCACGCCGCACAGCTCCACGCCCAGGTCGTTGGCCAGCTTGCGGCCCTCGGAGAGGAGCTGGTAGCTGGTGGACATAATCACGCCCTCGCGCTGCTCACAGAAAACCCATACGCCCTTGAAGGCGGCGGTATCCTTACTATCAAAAGCCATTGTGTTGCTCTCCTTTCACTCTATCAGATGATGTGCTTGTCGTTGAGGATGGAGACCAGCTTCTCGACGGTCGCCTTGTCGGCGCCCTCCATCATCATACCGGCGCCCTTCACCGGGGGAGAGAAGGACTTGTACACATTCGTGGGAGAGCCTTTCAGGCCGATGGTATCCACGTCGATGAGGGGATCGTCCTTCAGAGTCTCGTAGTTGTAGATCTCCAGAGGCTTGTTGTAGCACTCCATGATGCCGCCCACGCTCATGTAGCGGGCGTCGTTCAGCTCCTTCACGCAGGTCAGCAGGCAGGGCGTCTGAACCTTGATGGTCATGTAGCCGTCCTCCAGCAGACGCTTCACGGTGACGGCCTTGTTCTCCACCGCGATCTCCGCCACATAGGAGACCTGGGGCAGGTGCAGCTTCTCGGCGATCTGGGGGCCCACCTGGGCGGTGTCGCCGTCGATGGCCTGACGGCCGCAGAACACGATGTCGTCCTCGTCCACGCCCACCTTCTTAATGGCGGCGGCGAGAATCTGAGAGGTGGCGTAAGTATCGGAACCGCCGAACTCGCGGGCGGAGACCAGCACGGCCTCATCGCAGCCCATGGCCAGCAGCTCACGCAGCATCCCCTCGGCGGGAGGGGGGCCCATGGAGACCACAACCACCTTGCAGCCGGTGGCGTCCTTGATGCGCAGCGCGGCCTCAACCGCAGCCAGGTCGTCGTGGTTGGTGATGGTGGCCATGGCCGCGCGGTCCATGGTGCCGTCTTCCTTCACCGCCACCACGCCGGAGGTATCAGGTACCTGCTTGACACAAACGATGCATTTCATATCGTAATTTTCCCTCCTGTCTTACTTCAAAGCTATGTTGCTGGAGATCACGATACGCTGCACCTCGCTGGTGCCCTCGTAGATCTCGGTGATCTTCGCGTCCCGCAGCATCCGCTCCACAGGGAAATCCCTGGTGTAGCCGTAGCCGCCGAACATCTGGAGCGCCTTGACCGTATATTTCATGGCGTTCTCGGAGGTATACAGCTTGGCCATGGCGGCCTCCATGGTGAAGGGCTTGCCTGCGCTCTTCAGGGTCGCGGCCTGATGGACCAGCAGCCGTCCGGACTCCACGGCCACCTTCATATCGGCGAAGGTAAACTGGGTGTTCTGGAACTTGGCGATGGGCTTGCCAAACTGGACGCGGCTCTTGGTATAGGTGATGGCCTCTTCCATGGCGCCCTCAGTGATGCCGAGGGCCTGGGCGGCAATGCCGATCCGTCCTCCGTCCAGAGTCTGCATGGCGATCTTGAAGCCCTTGCCCTCCTGGCCCAGCAGGTTCTCCTTGGGAACGATGCAGTCCTCAAAGATCAGCTCGGCGGTGGGAGAGCCGTGCAGGCCCAGCTTTTCCTCGTGCTTGCCCACGTGATAGCCTGGGAAAGAAGACTCCACGATGAAGGCGGAGATACCCCGGGTGCCCTTGGAGGGATCGGTCATGGCAAAGACCACGATAACGTCGGCCACATAGCCGTTGGTGATGAAGACCTTGGAGCCGTTGAGCACGTAGTGGTCCCCCTCCAGCCGGGCGGTGGTGGTGCCCTTGGAGGCGTCGGAACCGGCATTGGGCTCGGTCAGAGCAAAAGCGCCCACCTTGTGTCCCTCTGTGAGCATCCGCAGATACTTCTGCTTCTGAGCCCCGGTGCCGTTGCGCAGGATGGGGTCGCAGCACAGGCCGTTGTGGGTGGCCACGATGTCGCCGGTGGAAGCGCATACCTTGCTCAGTTCCTCCACCGCCAAGGCGGCGGACAGGTCGTCCGAGCCGGCCCCGCCGTACTCCTTGGGCACGCACATGCCCATGATGCCGTAGTGGAACAGCTTCTCGATATTTTCCCGGGGGTACTCACAGGTTTTGTCCGTCTCGGCCGCGATGGGCTTTACCTCGTTCTCCGTAAAAGCGCGAACCATTTTTTGAATCAGCGTCTGCTCTCTTGTCAGATTAAAATCCACAGTGGTACTACTCCTTTCCAGCAGCCTTCCATTCCCTGCTTATCGCACTTGGTGGGGCGCGGAAGATCCCGCCGGCAGCTCCCCACCTGTGGTGTAGATGTATGTTTCCTCTCGCCGCCTCGGCGAAACGCGAGACGGATCTCCAATTCAGCAGCCAGCAGGCTGCCGGCATACACTTCGCCGCGACAGGCGGCGATGGCTCGCTTTTCCAGTTCCTCCTGCAGGGCCACATGGATTTCCAGGGTATCTCCAGGAAGAATTTTTTGCCTAAATCTGGCCCGCTCAATCCCCATAAACAGGGGAAGCTTTCCGGCATAGCGCCCCGCCGTCACCATCAGAATGTCGGCGGCCTGGGCCGCCGCCTCTGCGGTATAGACCCGGGGGAGCACCGGATCTCCCGGAAAGTGCCCTGTAAAGCAGGGCAGCTCCGGCCGGGCACGGAACAATGCCGCCGCACTGCGGCCCGGAGCGCACATTGAGCAGGACAGCCGCAGACCGCCAGCACGGCGATATAATCACTCTCCGGGCGGAATGGTTCAAAGGGCACTTCCGGGAAGCTGACCTCCAAGCTATGTACCAATGCCGCCCGGTCATAGCGGGGATTGCATCCGCCACAATAGCGGACACCGGCAACACAGTTATCCCGTATGCCGCACCTCCAGCCTTGCCCGAGCCCGCGGCAGCGGCTCTCCGGCATGTCCGGGCATCCCGCTGTGGCCGCGCACCCGGGAGCGCACAGCCTCCGCATCTCTGCGATTCATACCATCCCCATCCTTGTCTAGATGAGAAAAGGGGCGGTGGTTTCCCGCTGCCCCGGGGCTGTGACTGTCTACCCCTTGATATGGGCGATAGCCTTGGCTAGTTCCTTCTTGTGCTCCAAGCCGCCCTGGCGGGCGATCATGATGCGCTGGGCCTGGGGGGAGCCGACGCCGTGCATGGACTCGGTGCGGTAGCCCACCGCCGCCGTGCCCAGGCACAGGTTCTCGATGAGCCGGAGGACGCGCAGGCGGTTCTCCACCGTGACGCCGGGGGCAGCCTTCAGATACTTCTCTATCACGGGGCCCAGCTCCGAATCCCGGAAGTCGGCCTCGGAGGGGGCGGTGACCACCAGGACGCCGGCGATGTCCTCCGCCAGGCGGACGATCTCGTAGGGGAAGCGGGTCACGTTCTGCTTGCACACGTTGGCCAGCAGCAGGTCGATTATATAGCCGCCGCTGGCGGTGGGGTAGCCCTCGGCGGAGCAGGCGATGCCGCAGCAGTACAGGGTCTCGTTCAGGTGGATCATCTCGATGAGCTTGTCCTTGATGTGGCTGGCCTTGGCGCAGCCGTTGTAGTCGGCGGCCAGGGCGGCGGCGCCGATGAGCACGTCGCCCACGCCCACCTTGCAGCCGCCATAGCTCTGCCGGTGGTAGCCGGCAAACCGCTCCACCACCATGCCGGCAAACTCGGTCTCGCCGTTGAGGAAGATACGGTCGTTGGGGACGAACACGTCGTCAAAGACGGTGACGGACTCCACGCCGCCGAACTCGGCGTTGCCCATATCCAGCTCGGAGCCCTCCAGCTTCCGGGTGTCACAGCTCTGCCGGCCCACGATCATGTAGATGCCCTTGGTGTTCATCGGCACGGCGAAGCACACCGCGTAGTCCTTGTCCTCGGGGCCCATGGAGATGGTGGGCATGACGATGACCTCGTGGGAGTTGAGAATGCCGGTCTGGTGCATCTTGGTGCCCCGCACCACGATGCCGTCGGGACGGCGCTCCACCACCCGGAGGAACAGGTCGGGATCCTCCTGCTGGTGTGGGGCCTTGGAGCGGTCGCCCTTGGGGTCGGTCATGGCTCCGTCCACCGTCAGATCCTGGCTCTCCACCATCTTCAGGAAGGTGAGAAAGCTCTGGTGATAGGAGGTGCCGTACTTTTGGTCGATCTCGTATGTGGTGGAGAACACCGCGTTCATGGCGTCCATGCCCACGCACCGCTGGAAGCAGGAGGCGGTCTGCTGGCCCAGCAGGCGCTGCATCTTCACCTTCTTCACCAGGTCACTGGCGGACTGGTGGATGTGGGTAAAGCGGTTGACCCGCTCCCCGGTGTAGGGGGACACGGCAGCCATCAGGTCCTGGTACTCCGGTTTCTGGGCCAGGTCGTAGGTCATGCGCACCGAGTTGAGGGCGGGGCGGAGGATGGGGTTGTCCACTGGGTTTTCCGCTTTTTGCCAAACATGTAGACGGGCAGATTGAGGGCGCGGATGCTTTCGATGTACTGTTCTACGGTCATGAGGGACATGATGGCTCATCCTTTCTATGCAGAAATCATATCAACATCAGGGTCGGCGGCTCAGATAAATGCGGCGAATGGAGAAAGCGCTGATTCTTCGAGCTCCTCTTTGGTATACAGGCGGTCGAACCCGCAGATAATCCGACCCGCGAAGGACTGGCCCGCCGCGAGGGAGAGCCCATCCAGCAGGAAGGGCAGCACCTGCACCCCGCCCAGGCCGGGCTGGGGGCTCACCCGGATGGCGCTCATGGTGCTGTACGCAGAGACGGTAAAGGCGGCCGCTGTATGGACCAGCTCCGCCATGGGCTTGATCTCATCCCTGTCAGAGACAAAGGTCTGCGGGTGGGCTGCCAGGGGGACGAACGTCATTTCCGCGTAATCGGACTGGGACACGGGGCGCCTTTGGCCGTCCAGGAGAACCTCCGGGCAGAAGGTGCGCAGCGTGTAGCCGGTAAGCTCCGGCGGGTCCTGGAGCCGCAGGACCAGATTGGACGTGAGCGCCAGGCATGCGTCCTTTTCCGGCGTGGCAAACAGGTCGATGACAATCCGGTTCAGGTTGACCCACATGATGCGCGCGCCGAGGGCACATGCAATCCCGGCGGGGGTATCTTCCGCCGAGAGCCTGCAGGATAAAAACAGATGGTTTTCCCCGATCTCTTCCACATTCCAGAGCCTGTGGGCCGTGGGAAGCGGCTGGCCGTTCAGCGTGCCGGTGACGGCGCCCAGCTCCAGCCCGCCCACCTGGTATTCCTCCAGCGTTTCATAGCCACACAGGACATTGTGCAGCTTCCCGTCTTTGCCGTGCACATGGATTCCCTTTATGGTGCATCCATAATCAGAGACTTCAATATAGTCGTTTGTGCTGTTGGGGATACGGAACAGGGACACCTCTGTCCCCGCGATTGTCCCGAAGCGGGCCGCGACAATTTTATGTTCCACTGGTGCGCTCATTTTTTTGCCTCCTTACTGGTTTACCGAACCCCTGATGCAGAGGTAAATAAGCATATTCCGTGCCAACTATCGGATCTGTGGAGCAAAAAAGTTGGCATGAAATGTGCTTATATCATGGGCAAAGGCGCAGCGGAGTCCGCCTGCCAGCCCTGTGGGGGCCGTCCTGCGGGTAAAATCAGCTGTCTGCCTGCTGCGACTATGAAAACAGAAAGGATGCGTAACTATGGCGAAAATCATGTACGGGAACTACAATGACCTCCCCTGGATGCCCAACCACAGGAAGGACGTGGACGGCAAGGTGATGTGCTATATGAAGTGCTTTGCTATGGAGGCCGCCAACATGCATATGTGCATCGGCAAGATGTACAACGGCATGCCCATCGGCCCCCACACCCACCCCAATGAGCAGATTGCCACAGTGGTGAAGGGCGAGTGCGACTACTGGGTGGACGGCGTGCCCTACCGCCTGGCCCCCGGCTGCTGGGTCAACGTGCCCCCCCACTATGTCCACTACGCCCATGTGTACCGCTCCCAGGGCCCCTGCTACCAGATGGACATCATGTCCCCTAAGCGCTCCTCCAGCTGCGACGAGTACAAGGCCTGGCTGAAGGCGGAGTTTGACATCGACTGGGACGCCGGCGGACGGGAGGTGCCCGACCTGACAGAGCCCCAGGACAAGACGGCCGAAGTGCGCGCCTGAACAGACACAGCGGCCCGGGCGGCGCTGCCCGGCCCGGGCCGCCGCATTCCACAGGGCGGGAAAGGAACTTTGACCATGAAAATGAGAAACCTTGTCAGGGAAAAAATCGCGCAGAACGGCTACGCGCTTGGCGCGTTCGTGGCCTCCAGCTCTGCAATGAACTGTGAGATTCTCGGCCTGAACAGGCTGGATTTTGTGATCATCGACTGTGAGCACGCGGAGACCAACACCGAGACCATCGTGCACATGTGCCGGGCGTCCGAGCTTTGCGGCATGGCCCCGCTGGTGCGGGTATACGACCCGGATGACGGCCCTATGATGAGCCGGATGCTGGATGTGGGGGTGCACGGCGTCATGGCGCCCCTGATTTCCACCCCCGCGCAGGCGCAGAACCTGATCAATTTCACAAAGTACGCGCCCCGAGGAAAACGCGGCGCCAACGGTGGCCGCGGCCCCCGCTGGGGCCTCTACGACGACTATATCCACGCCGCCAACGAGAACTGCCTGACCATCGCCCAGTGCGAGTCCATCGAGGGGCTGGAGAACGTGGAAAAGATCGCCGCCATGCCGGGCCTAGACGCCATTTTTATCGGCACCGGCGACCTGTCCCTGGAGATGGGCATCGCCTTCAAGGCCGACTCCTCCGCCAGCCATACGGTGGACGACCCCCAGATTGTGGCCGCCATCGACCGGGTGCTGGCCGCCTGCCGGAAAAACAACGTCATCCCCGGCATCGTCACCGCCAGCGCGGAGGACGCTGCCCGGCGGATCCGCCAGGGCTTCCAGCTCGTCACCTGTATGAACGACCTGGGATTTTTCCGCAGCCACAGCGCCCAGCATATCGCCTCTGTGCGGGAGCTGGCCGCCAGATAATATGGATTTCAGATGGAGGCACAAAAAGCAGGTGGGAAAACCGCCTGCTTTTTGTGTGTTATTTGATTTATTCTTGAATTATTGAGTAGAATCTGAATTACAGAACCAAAAATCTGAAATTTCAGGGCTTTTGTTTTTGGTAGGGAGATTTTAATTCAAAATTAAATTATTTGTTGTTTTTCACAGAAGGTGCCGGAACAGGCAGACGGGGATTCAACAAATAAACGAAACCTACATATAGAGGTATTTCGGGGCGCGGCCCATGTAAAAAATGGTTTTGGCATGTGTTTTGCTTGTACTTCATGATATCTGCTATAATAGACAGCGTACGCAGAGACCCGCCGCCGGCGCACCTGCGCCCGCGGCGGAGCAAGAGACAAAGGAGGGAATATCTGCATGAGCCTGCAAGTGGACTACCTGGGTTGGGCTGCATTTATCCTGACGGGCCCCACCGGCACGCGCCTGGTAACTGACCCATACCTGTCCGGGAATCCACAAACCAAGGTGCCGCCCAGCCCCGTGAAACCGGAGGACGTCCACGTGGACCTGGTTGTGGTCTCCCACTGCGCGGGGGATCACTTCGGGCAGACGCTGGAGATCTTGGCCAACTCTGACACCACCAAGCTGCTGGGCGACCACAGCACCCTGTGTCTGGCGGAGCGGGCGGGCTACGGCGGGACGTGGGATCCCCGCATGGAGCTGACCACCAGTGGCGCCACCTATGTGCAGGGCGACTTCACCATCCACGCGGTGGACGCCCGCCATATCGCTTTCAAGCACTTCCCGGACGGCTCCTACATGACCGGCGAGCCCCTGTGCTACATCATCCGGGTAAAGGACGGCCCCACCTGCTTCTTCGGTGGGGACACGTCGCTGACCTACGACATGAAACTGTGGGGCGAGCTGTTCCGCCCGGATGTGGCCTTCCTGGGCATCGGCGGCGTGGACCTGCAGGGGAGGAGCCTGGACGAGATGGATCCCCCCGCCGCCGCGATCTGCGCGGAGATGCTGGGCGTCAAAACCGTCATCCCCATGCACTACCGCACCCAGGAGTATCTGGAGCAGTTCCAGCAGTACCTGGCGGTGCGCTGTCCCGAATGTCGCTGCCTGGCCGTGAAGGCCGGTGAGTCCGTCACGCTGTAAACCCCCTCAACCCTGTCGGCCGCGCCGCCCGTCCCGGGGCGGGGTGAGAAAAAATTATGGAGGAGAAGAACATGAAAAGAAAATTCGGAAGGCTCTTGGCATTGGTCGCCGTATTCGGCCTGCTCTGCACCAGCTGCCTGGGTGGCGATGAGCCTGCGGCCCCCGCCGGCAAGTCGGACGCCCCCTCCGGCACCGAGGAGCCTCCCGCCGGCAACGGCGAGGTCACCGTGGGCCTGGAGCGCGACGTGTACGCCATTCCCGACTACACCAACGCGGGGGACGACGTGCGGGTGGTTCGCCTGTCCGTCTCTATGAACGCCTCTGACTACGGCACCTCCGCCTCCGGCGTGATGGTCAAGACCTTCGTGGACCGGGTGGAGGAGCTCTCCAGTGGCAAGATGGTGGTTCAGGTGTTCCCGGCCAACCAGCTGGCCTCTACCACCGACGACATCGTCAACGGCCTGGTCACCGGTGCCTTCGAGATGTCCGAGGTGGGCCAGGCCAACTGGGGCGACTACACCACCGGCTTCACCCCCCTGAACGTCCCCTTCCTGTACCCCGATGAGCAGACCGCCTATGCCATCATGAGCGGCGAGATCGGCGACGGCATGCGGGAGCAGTTGCTGGCCGACACCGGCCTGCGCACCGTGGGCTTCATGCACCTGGGCATGCGCACCCTCTCCAATGACTCCAAGGAGATCCACAGCCCCACCGACATGAAGGGCATGAAGCTGCGCGTGCAGAGCGACCCCACCCAGATTGCTGCCTTCGAGGAGTTGGGCGCCTCCGTTATGACCACCTCCTTCTCCGAGCTGTTCACCGCCCTGCAGCAGGGTCTGTGCGACGGCCAGGACAACCCCATCATCACCATCGTGTCCCAGAAGTTCTATGAGGTGCAGAACTACATCACCATGCTCAACCACCTGCCCAACCTCTCCATGGTGGTCATGAGCGACGCCTACTATCAGTCTCTGTCCGCCGAGGAGCAGGGCTGGATCGACCAGGCCGGCCAGGACGCCACCGAGGCTTGCTACCAGACCATGCTGGACACCACCCAGATCCTGATTGACCAGCTGACCGATTACAGCATCGACATCACCTACCTCACCGACGAGGAGTATCAGGTATTCGAGGACTCCGTGCCCAACACCTGGGCCATGTGCGAGGAGGCCATAGGCACCGACGCCTGGAACGAGCTGCTGGCCGCCGTGGAGGCCGCCCAGAGCGAGGCATAAGAGACCACTGAACGGCAGGACGGCCGCCCGGGGGGCGGTCGTCCACCCTGAAAATCTGAAAGGAGAGGAGCTTGCAAGGTGCGTACAGAGAAAAACTGGGCCAAAGAGATGCTGATGCACTTTGAGACATACATCGGTCTGGCCGCCTTCATCTTTATCACCGTGATCCTCACGGTGCAGGTGGTGGGCCGGTACATCTTCGGCCAGTCCTGGGCCTGGATCGAGGAGACCAGCGTCATCGCCTTCGTCATCATGATCTACTGCGGCGTGTCCGGCGCCGTTACCACCCGGCAGAACATGCGCATCGACATGGTGCTCACCGTGGTGCCCTTCATGGCCAAGAAGGTGCTCATGATCTTGGACACCATCATCAACGCCGTCTTTGTGGGCTGGCTGAGCTACTACCTGTATGAGATCATCCAGAACATGCTGCAGCTGAACCAGGTGTACTCCGTCACCCGCATCCCCCGCGTATCCATCTATATCTTCCTCACCCTCATGCTGATCCTGAGCATCATCCGCTCTGTCCAGGAGGTCATCAAGCTGGCCGGGGAGAAGGAGAAGGAGCTGGGCAAGTCGAAGCCCGCCTTCGACCTGGACGCCATCTGGGAGGAGGGCAAGGCCGCCCGCGATGCCTACTTCGCCCAGCAGAAACTGAAAGGAACGGAGGGATCTGACAAATGAACGGTACCCTGGTCGCGCTGGCGTTCGTCCTGCTGTTCGTTCTGCTGTTCATGGGCGTGCCCATCGGCACCTCCCTGGGCATCCCGGTGGCCATCTTGGTGGCTGCCACGCAGATCACCAGCTTTGAGTACATCGCCCAGTTCCTCTACACCAAAATCGCCGACTTCACCATGCTGAGCCTGCCCTTCTTCCTGCTGGCCGGCGACATCATGGACGGCGGTGGCCTGTCCAAGCGCATGGTGGCCGTGGCAAACTCCCTCATCGGCAACGTCACCGGTGCCCTGGGCGCCGTGACGGTCATCGCCTGCATGTTCTTCGGCGCCGTCTCCGGCTCCGCCCCCGCCACCGTGGCCGCCATCGGCACTATCATGATCCCCCAGATGGTGTACGACGGCTATGACAAGGGCTATGCCGTGGGCCTGGTCTGCGTGGCCGGCGGCCTGGGCATCATCGTGCCCCCCTCCTTCCCCATGGTGCTCTACGGCGTGACCAACGGCGTGTCCATCGGCGACATGTTCCTGGCCGGCTGGGGCCCCTCCTTCGTGGTGGGCGGCGTGCTCATCTTTATCAACTGGCTCATCTGCAAGAAGCGCGGCTACAAGAGCCCCATCCCCAAGGAGACCAGCCTGAAGCTGTTCGTCAAGTCCGTGTGGGAGGGCAAGTGGGCCCTGCTGATGCCCATCATCATCCTGGGCGGCATCTACTCCGGCGCCTTCTCCCCCACCGAGGCCGGCGTGGTCTCCTGTGTGTACGGCCTGATCGTGGGCCTGTTCCTATACAAGGAGCTGGACTATAAGAAGATCCTTCCCATGTTCAAGTCCAAGGTCAACTTCCTGGGCGGCATGATGTTCTGCTTCGCCCCCGCGGGCGCCCTGGGCGCGGTGTTCGCCTACCTGGGCTACACCACCATCATCAAGAACTTCTTCCTGAACATCTCCAGCAACCCCTACATCATCGTGCTGCTGATCTATGCCTTCCTGTTCGTGGCCGGCATGTTCGTGCAGACCGCCCCCATCATCGTCATCATCTCCCCCCTGCTGCTGCCTGTGGCGGAGGCGGTGGGCATCGACCCGGTCCACTTCGGCATCATCATCACCCTGGCCCTGGCCGTGGCTTTCGTCACCCCGCCCGTGGCCTACAACCTGTTTGTGGGCGCCTCCATGTCGGGCATGAGCATAGACAAGATTTCCAAGGCAGCCATACCATTTATCGTCGGCCTGGTGCTGGCGGAGATCATCGTGGGCTTCGTCCCCCAGATCAGCATGCTGCCCGTCAACCTGTTTGGATAGGCCGCAGAAAAAACAGACCTGGAGAAGGCCCGGCCAGGGCCTTCTCCAGGTATTCCGGACAGCGCCCCTGTGAACGGGGCCCAGAGAGGAGCGTGAGCGCGTGAAAATCGTGGAACCTGCAAAGAAATATGACTTCTGGCTGCGGGGCGGCCGTGTGATCGACCCCGCCCGGAGCCTGGACGGGGAGGCGGACGTGCTCGTCTCCGGCTGCCGGATCGTCCCGCCGCCGGAGAACGGCCACATCGACCCCGCGGACGTGAAGGAGGTCGTCGACTGCTCCGGCTGCCTGGTGCTCCCCGGCCTCATCGACCACCACGTCCACTTCTCCTGGAACACCTCTGGGATCACGCCGGACGTGTTCTGCCTGCCCAACGGCGTCACCGCCGCCTGCGACGCGGGGAGCGTCGGCACCAACGCCTTTGAGAACTTTGTGCGCTTCCGCATCCTGCCGGCCATCACCACCCTCCAGGCCTTGGTCAACGTGACCACCGGCGGCATGGCCGGGGCGGGGTACATGGAGAACATCGACCCGGCCCTCTACGACGAGCGGGCCATGGCCTACCTTTTCGACCGCTACCGCCCCCATCTCTACGGCTTCAAGCTGCGCATCGGCAAGGACATCTCCGAGGGCATGGGCCTGCGGCCCCTAGAGGAGAGCGTGAAGCTGGCCCGGAAGTACCGCACCCGCCTCTCCCTCCACGCCACGTATCCCCTGGAGCCCATGCCGGAGATCGTGGACCGCCTGGGCCGGGGAGACGTGCTGTGCCACACCTTCCAGGCCAAGGGGCCCTACAGCATCCTGGACGAAAACGGCCGCATCTTCCCAGAGGTGTGGAGCGCCCGGGAGCGGGGCGTCCTCTTCGACAGCGCCCAGGGCCGCATCCACTGTTCCTTCCCCGTGGCCCGGGCGGCCATTGAGCAGGGCTTCCCGCCCGACGTAATCAGCACCGACCTGATCACCTTCAGCGTCTACCAGGAGCGGCTGTTCTCCCTGCCCGTCACCATGTCCCGCTTCCTGGCCCTGGACATGTCTCTGTACGACGTGGTGCGCCGCGTCACCGCCGTCCCCGCCAGCCTCATGGGCCTAGGCGGGGAGATCGGCACCCTCCGCCCGGGGGCCCTGGCCGATGTGGCGGTCATGAAGCTGGAGGAGCGGAAGTTCGACTTCCAGGACTCCTACGGCAATTCCCTGCCCGCCTCCGCCCTCCTGCTGCCCCAGATGACCCTCAAGGCTGGGCGGTGCTGTTGGCGGAACACGGCGTTTACCGCCTTCTGCCGCTGAGGGGCTACCACTCCAGCCCGTAGAGCTTGGCCTTCCGGGCCACTGTGGGCTGGGAGGTGTTCAGCGCCTGAGCGGTCTTGTAAGTGGTACCGTAGCGGGTGAGGGCCTCCTTGAGGAGCTTCTTCTCATAATCGGCCACCATGTCCTTCAGTGAGGCACCGGAGGGATCCAGCCGGAGCGCTGCCCCGTCCCCGTTCTCCAGGATCGCCATCAGGCGGGGGGCGGTGAGCCAGTGCTCCTCCCCGATGATCACCAGACGCTCCAGCAGGTTCTCCATCTCCCGGATGTTTCCGGGCCAAGGGTACTCCTTCATGATTTGCATGGCCTCGTCGGTGAGTTCCTTCTTCTTGCCGTATTTGGCGTTGAATTTCTCCAGAAAATGCACGGCCAGAAGGGGGATGTCGTCCCCCCGCTCCCGCAGCGGCGGAATGTGGAGGGGAATCAGGTTGAGCCGGTAATACAGATCCCGGCGGAAGGTGCCCCCCTCCACCATGGCCTCCAGATCCTGATTGGTGGCGGCGATAAGGCGCACGTCGACGGGGATGGTGCTGATCCCGCCCACCCGGATAATCTCCCGCTCCTGCAGGGCGCGGAGCAGCTTGGGCTGGAGGGCGCGGGGCAGCTCCCCCACCTCGTCCAGCAGCAGGGTGCCGTGGTTGGCCAGCTCGAACATCCCGGGCTTGCTCTTCACCGCCCCGGTGAAGGCCCCCCGCTCATAGCCGAACAGCTCGCTCTCCATCAGCGATTCGGGAATGGAGGCACAGTTTACCCGGATGAAGGGCTTGCCCTTCCGGCCGCTGCGCTGGTAGATCTCGTTGGTGAGAACCTCCTTGCCCACGCCGGACTCCCCCGTGATGAGCACGGTGGCATCCGTACCCGCCACGTATTCCACGGTTTTCATCAGGGCAATCATCTGCGGGCACTTGCCGATCATGTTTTGGGACGTGGTCATCTTGCGGTAGAACTCCAGCTCCTCAGAAATTAGCTTGTTCTTCTCAATGGCGCTCTGCAGATCGTCGCACAGCTGGGAGAAGTTGGTCAGATCCCGGCACCAGGTGAGGACATACTGCAGCCGGTCCCCCTTATAGAGCGGGATGCTGGTCAGCATGAACCGGTTTTTGGAGGACGAGTAGGCGAACATGGAGACCCGCTTCCGCTTTTCCAGGGCGGTCAGAGCGATGGAGTCAAACAGCTTCTGGTCAAAGTGGGTGAACTGGGCGGCCCGGCTGTCCTCATCCTTTTCAATGGAGAAGTAGAAGCCCTGGTTCCCCCTGCTGATGGCGTCGTTGATGTACAGGCCCACGGCGCTTTCCCGGGGCAGGCCGATGAGCTTCTCCCACGCCAGATTGGCAAACACCAGGATCCCGTCGGTGTCAATGATGTGGATGGGATCCTCCAGCGCGTCCAGAATGGTGCACAAATCGATGTTCAGACTGTGAAAATCCATTTCCGTACCCCCCCCCTCAGAATTTTATTTACAAACTATAATAGCACAGACCCTCTTTTTTGTCTATGCAATCAATTCAGTTTTAAATCAAGCACCGTGCCCGGCGTCAACGGCATACCGCCGCCCGGCCATCTAGCCAAGGAGGTAATTTCTATGGACAGGAAAAAACTTTTGAAGGGCGTCATCGACATCCATGTACACGCGGGCCCCTCCGTGGCCGCCCGTGAGCTGGATGCCGCCGACATGCTGAAGGAAGCGGAGGCCGCCGGGTACCGCGGTTTTCTCGTAAAGGATCACTATTTTCCGAGCATGATGGGCTGCCAGATGGTGCAGCGCCACCTGGGCAGCGGCAGCGTGGAGGTCTTTGGCAGCATGTGCCTGAACAACGCCATGGGCCTGTTCAACCTGAACGCGGTGGATGTGGCCTACGGCATGGGCGCCAAGATGATCTACTTCCCCACGGTGTCCAGCAAAAACCATATCGACGCCCACAAGGGTCACTTTGCCGGCGCAGGAAAGATGTCCGTGCCCGAGACCCCGGTGGTCTACGTGGATGAAAACGGGCGGCTGGACCCCGCCGCGGTGCGGATTCTGGAGTACATGTCGGAAAAGGACATGGCCCTGGGCACCGGCCACGGCAGCGCCCGCGAGGTGGACGCCCTGGTCCGGAAGGCCGTGGAGGTGGGCATGAAGAAGATCCTGGTCAACCACCCCCACTTCCACATCGGCGCCACCTACGAGCAGATGCGCCAGTGGGCCGCCCTGGGCGCCTATATCGAGCTGAACGTGTGCGTGTTCTCCGAGGGCTCCAAGATGGGCCCCCTGCCCACCACCATTCTGGAGGAGATGCTCCGGGAGGTGCCCCATGACCGGATGGTGCTGGATTCCGATATGGGCCAGAAGGGCAACGGCTCCCCCGTGGAGGCCCTGTACAACTTCATGTGCCTGATGATGGAGCGCTTCGGGATCACCGAGGATGAGCTGGAGGTCATGGCCAAGAAGAACCCCGCCATCCTGATGGGCCTGGAATAAGTCATGGCTGGGGAGGTGAAGACCGGATGTCTCAGACCTATCGCCTGTGGCAGAACGCCTGGAGGGACGACCCGTTGGCCTCCGTCACCCTGGAGCTTCCGGATGACTGGACCGTCACGGAGTACCGGATGCCTGCGGATGACCACCGCCCCCTGACCGGAGAAGAACTGGCCGCCCGCATCCGGAACCCAGTGGGCATGCCCTCCATCCGGGAGCTGGCCGCCAGCGGCCGGGAGGCCGTGGTGGTGTTCGACGACCTGAGCCGCGGCACGCCGGCGGGCATGCTGGTGCGGCTGGTCATTGAGGAGCTTCTGGCCGGGGGGCTGGGCCGGGAACATATCCGGCTGCTCTGCGCCCTGGGGAACCACGCCCCGCTCACCAGGGCCGACTTCGTGCAGAAGCTGGGAGAGGAGCTGGTGGAGCAGTTTCCTATCTACAACCACAATCCCTATGAGAACCTGGTCAGCGTTGGCACGGACCGCTTCGGGAATGAGGTGCTGGTGAACCGGGAATTCATGCGGTGCGACGTGCGCATCGGCGTGGGCTCAGTCTCCCCCCACCCCATGAACGGCTTCGGCGGAGGGGGAAAGCTGATCTTTCCTGGCCTGGCCGGCATCCGCACCACGTATGCCAACCACTCCCGGCGGGAGTTCAGGCCCTTCTCGCCAGAGCCCTGCGGGCTGCGCCGGGATATTGAGGCCATGACCGGGATGGTGATGCCCTTCTTCAAAATTGACGCCGTGCTCAACTCCCGGCTGGAGATTGTGGAGCTCCGGGCGGGCGAGCACCGGCAGGAGCACCGGCAGGCGGTGGCGCTCTCACAGGCGCTGAACGGAATGCGCCGTGCGGAGGGCGCACGGGACGTGGTTTTCGTCAACGCCAACGCCAAGTATAATGAAGCGCTCATCGCGATCCGCGTCGCCGCCATGGATCTGAAGCCGGGGGGCGACATTGTGCTCATCAACCACTGCCCCGCGGGACAGGTGGTTCACTACCTGTACAGCGCCTTTGGCAGCGATTACGGCGGGGGCTGCTGGCAGCCCTATGACAAGCGGCCCCGCTCGGAGATCGGGCGGATCATCTACTACACCCCCTACCCGGACGTGGCCAGCCGGATGGGCCTGAGCGAGCCGGACAAGGTGGTATTCGCAAAGACATGGGATCAGGTGATGTCCCTGCTGGGGACGCACGGCCCGGGGGTACGGGCCTCCGTCATCTCCGACGGGACGATCTCCTATTTTCAGTCGTCCTGACGCAGATCACACAAACCAATGATTTCAAATAAAAGGAGCGATTGACATGAAAATTACCAGCATCGACGTGTTCCTCGTCACCATTGGTCAGCCCTCTGTCCCCGGCAGCCCCTGGAATCCGGTTGTGGTGCGCATCAACACGGAGGACGGCATCAGCGGTTACGGCGAAGTGGGTCTGGCCTACGGCGACACCAAGGAGTCCGCGGTGGGCATGTGCCGGGACTTTGCCAAGCTGATCATCGGCATGGACGCCATGAACAACGAGGCCATTTGGGCCCGCCTGCATAACACCTTCTGGGGCCTGGGCGGCGGCCCGGTGGTTTACGGCGCCATGAGCGCCATCGACATCGCCCTGTGGGATATCAAGGGCAAAGCCTTCAACACCCCCGTCTACAACCTGCTGGGCGGCAAGACCAACCAGAAGCTGCGCGCCTATGCCAGCCAGATCCAGTTTGACTGGGGCAAGGTGGCCAAGCCCCTTATCTACCCCGAGGAATACGGCGAGGCCTGTATCAAGGCCAAGGAGGACGGCTACGACTGCGTCAAGGTGGATCCCCTGTGCTTCAACATGCAGGGCAAATACAAGGGCTGGCCCTGTAGCGGCATTCTCCAGCAGAACCAGCTGAAGATCGCCTATGAGCGCGTCAAGGCCATCCGCGACGCCGGCGGTCCCGATATGGACATTATCATCGAGCTCCACTCCCTCACCGACGCCAACTCCGCCGTGCAGCTGGCCCGGGCCGTAGAGGAGCTGGGTATCTACTACTACGAGGAGCCCACCATGCCCATGAACGTGGGCAACATGAAGGAGATCGCCCAGCGCATCAACATCCCCGTGGCCAGCGGTGAGCGCATCTACACCCGCTGGGGCTATCGGCCCTTCTTCGAGGAACACGCCCTCCATGTCATCCAGCCGGATCTGGGCAACATGGGCGGCTTCACCGAGGGCAAGAAGGTGTGCGACATGGCCCGCGTGTACGACGTGGGCGTCCAGGTTCACGTGTGCGGCGGTCCCCAGGCCACGGCGGCGGCCCTCCAGCTGGAGGCGGTCATCCCCAACTTCCTGATCCATGAGCACCACCAGGCCGCCCTGCTGGAGGCCAACATCCTCACCGGCACCCACGACTACCAGCCGGTCAACGGCTACTTCACCGTGCCCGACCTGCCCGGCCTTGGCCAGGAGCTGAGCCAGAAGGCGATGGACACCGCCGTCAAGATCACTGTGAAATAAAAACACCGCGCAGACGCCCGGCCGCAGCGCGGCCGGGCGTTTCAAAGGAGATTCGACCATGAAAAGGCAAAAGGTAATTATCACGGCCGCGGTGGTGGGGACCGCCCATATGGCCAGCATGAGCCCGTATTTCCCAGTCAAGCCGGAGGACATCATCCAGCAGGCCGTGGACGCCTGCGCCGCCGGCGCCGCGTCCATTCATATCCACGGCCGGGATCGGGAGACAGGGGAGCCTACCTCTGATATCGGCCTGATCCGGGAGGTGGTCAGCGGGATCAAGGAGAGCTGCGACGCCATCGTCTGCATCACCACAGGCGGCAGCCAGATGATGACGGTGGAGGAGCGCATTTCCGTTGTTCCGGCCCTCAAGCCGGAACTGGCCTCCTGCAACGCCGGCTCCATGAACTTTGTACTCTCTGACTTGGTGTCCCACCTGAAGCCGGACGACCCAGAGTGGGAATACAAATACCTAGGCGGCACCTACGACAACGTGTTTGCCAACACCTACTACGGCATTGAGACCTATATCCGGACCATGCAGGAAAACGGCACAGTCCCGGAGTTTGAGGTCTATGACGCGAGCATGATCAACAACATCGCCTATTTCCGCAACAAGGGCATCCTCACCGGCCCTGTGTACATCCAGTTCGTCATGGGGATTCAGGGCGGCATCCCCGCCACGGTGGACAACCTGGTGTTCCTGCGGACCACGGCGGAGCGACTGCTGGAGGACAGCTTCACCTGGTCCGTGGCCGCCGCGGGGAAGCACCAGATGCCCATTGCCGCAGTCGCTCTCGCCATGGGCGGCAACGTACGCGTGGGACTTGAGGATAATTTGTATATCCGGCCCCATCAACTGGCTAAATCCAACGCCGAGCAGGTGCATGCGGCAGCCACAATGGCCGGAATCCTGGGGCGCGAGGTGGCCACTCCGGACGAGGCACGGGCGATCCTGGGCCTGAAGGGTAAAAATCAGGTCAACTATTAAGGAGGAGACACCATGGAGAAGTATGACTGGAACGACATCACGGGCCGGCTCACCCGACTGCTGCGGCCCCAGACCACCCCGGTAGGCATGAAGTGGGTGCGCACGGAGGAAGATCTCCGCGCCATCCCCAAGGTGCGCATCCACGACAAGCACCTGCCCCCATGCACCATCGTCAGCCACGCGGCCCAGTTCAACTGGACCAGCGCGTGCAGGGCCGAAAACGTCCACGCCAACTACTGCCGGGGCATCAACGGCATGTTTGCCCCCGACGAGAAGTGGTACTCCGGCAAGATGTTCGAGAACGTGTGGTACGACAACCTGGATGCCTCCAAGGCCCACAACCGGGCTCTGGACTGTGTGCCGCCGGAGTATGTGGCCCTGGTAGCCTCACCCCTAACCGCGGGACGCATCGAGCCTGACGTGTGCGTGCTCTATCTCTCCCCCGCCCAGGCCTTCCTCTTCCTAGCCGGGTACCAGTACCACGAGTACGAGAAGCTGGAGTTCACCTTTGTGGGGGAGTCCACCTGCTCGGACTCCTGGGTGCGCACCTTCCTCACCGGCAAGCCCGCCATGGCCCTGCCCTGCTACGCGGACAAGAAGTTCGCCGGCGTGGGGGAGAACGATCTGCGCGTCACCGTTACTCCGGCAGGCCTGGCGCGGGCCGTGGAGGGGCTGGAGGGCCTCTATAAGAGCGGTCTGCGCTATCCCATCGGCTCTTACAGTCTGACCAGCGATATTCTTGCTGGCCTGCCTGAACATTATCTGGAGTTCTAAATATGAGCGACTGCTTACATGTTATCTTTCGTTCGTGGGTTAAAGATGTATAATGAAGTCGTTTAGTCGGACATGACGAGATCGCCCTCTGGCTTTGCAACAATGGCATATCGGGCATCAGCCTCCCGCATACAGCTCACTCTAGGTACATCTATATGCGTACGACATAGGTCGTGGCGAGACAGGATCCCTTTTTATTTTATAGCAGCACAGTTTTTGAAGCGTCCGCTTTTCACTAACTTAGTCGTTCAGAGTGTCTTTTCCGAGCTTTGACGGTATACTGTATGCAGAAGGGTACAAGTCCATTGTTCCAGGAGGTATCTGTCCATGATGTATCCATTTCTTCAAATCGACGGTGATACCGAAATCGTCCACTCAGAGATGCTCTCGAATGGTGAAGTCAAGGTGTATATCGAGAAGCCAAACGCCCAAGATGGCTTTCATCACGCATACTGTTTCCTGCCTCCTGCCCAGCTACCGCTGGGAGAACATTCAGGGCTTTACAGCCGAAGAAATTGCCCGATATCAGGAGGTCATCGAGTCTACCGCCCATCTGATCTTTGAATTTTCCCTGTAGGGAGGCTTTGAACATGCCTCAGATCTTTAAGATTGGATCCTACTGGGCGTACTTCTGGGCAAATGAAAATGGTTCCCTGGGGCCGGTTCACGTCCATGTAGCAGAGGGTGCGCCTTCTACTAACGCCACAAAGGTTTGGATCACGAAAGTCGGGAAGTGTCTGTTGTATAACAATAATTTCCAAATACCGGACTGTGTTTTTTGGAATATCTTGCGGGTCATTGAGGCCTGGAGTGTAGAGGTTCTGGATAAATAGATGTCTTTTTCGGTGAGGTTCGGTTTTACTGCTGAGCCCCTGACCTAGAATCCGACCCAGAACAGGAAAAATCTCAGCGGAGCGGAGAGCATACGACCTCCGGAATTTGGCAGATTTCCGGAACAAAAAGGGCCGCAAAGCGCCTGAAATCAACGGATTGAACCGCCAGCAGCAGCTCATAACCCGGAGGTCGGTGGTTCAAATCCATCCCCCGCAACCATAAACCCGTCAGAATCCATGGATTCTGACGGGTTTTCTCTTGTTTTCATCATT
>ERZ773134.294-NODE-294-length-52618-cov-19.348820_pt1 | contig 52618 bp, 41 predicted proteins | sample MGYA00580856_ERZ773134 | MGnify/ENA primary metagenome ERZ773134 (study PRJEB29015, sample SAMEA2737823) | human gut metagenome | biome: human gut; feature: human-associated habitat; material: faeces | place: China | collected 2012 ... | reverse complement strand
GCTCAGCCATGGTCTTCTCACGACGGGCGCGGGAGAAGTCGGTCAGCCAGCGCAGGGACAGAGTGTTCGCACGAGCCGGCTTCACTTCGACCGGAACCTGGTAGGTAGCGCCACCGACGCGGCGGGAGCGAACCTCGAGGGATGGACGGATGTTGTCAAGAGCGCGCTTAAGCACTGCCACCGGCTCCTGATCAGTCTTTTCCTTGACCATATCGAGAGCGGAGTAGACGATGTCTTCGGCGATCGACTTCTTGCCGTCGAGCAGAATCTTGTTGATGAGCTGTGCCACAACAGTGGAACCGTAAATCGGATCCGGCAGCAGCTGATGCTTCTTGGAAGGTCCTTTACGTGACATATCTCTTACTTCGCCTTCTTTGCTCCGTACAGGGAACGACCCTGCTTGCGATCCTTCACACCCTGGGTATCGAGGGCGCCACGAACGATGTGGTAACGAACACCCGGCAGATCCTTGACACGGCCGCCGCGCACGAGCACAATGGAGTGCTCCTGCAGGTTGTGGCCTTCGCCCGGGATGTAAGCGGTGACTTCCACACCGGAGCTCAGGCGCACACGAGCGACCTTACGCAGTGCCGAGTTCGGCTTCTTCGGGGTGGTGGTGTAAACACGGGTGCACACGCCGCGGCGCAGCGGGCTTCCCTTCAGTGCCAAAGTCTTGGACTTCTTCGGCTTTGCCTGACGTCCCTTACGGACGAGCTGTTCAATAGTAGGCAACTTGAATTCTCCGATTCAGTGGTTTCTCTTGCTTTTGTGTGACCGCCGCACTGCACCCACACTCCACGCATCTGAATCGTGAAGATAGCCACAGTCCACCGGCCCGATGGCCCATCCCTCTCTCACCGTCGCATTGCTGCGCGTGATGCAATCGAGTTCCGGGATATCCCAACCCGCACGCCTGTCACATAAGGCATGCCGTTGGCACACACGAATTATCAGTATACGGATTCCCAAGACATTCCAACATGCCGTGTCGCAAATCGCAAAAGGGATGGCCCCGGATCCTTTCGAATCCGGGGCCATCCACTCGGGAAGGAGGTTCCCACTTCTTTGCTACGCGCTACCTTACGCGCACTCTTCAGTCTCGTTGTCTGTTTTGCATTTGCGGCCCGGCGCCTGCGCCGTACTACCCCATTGCCGCTGTTTCGAATCGCTATTGTTCAGTTATATCTTAAAGGCGTTGCGCATGAACCTCACGGCCATCGGCGCTTCGTTGCGACCTGACGAATTCTCGACTGATCCACAACTCCGGCCTTCAGTTACAGTATACCCCAAAACGAACAAAAAACACGGGTGAAGACACCCTTAGATCCCAATAATTTCAATCATTTTGCCTACATCAGCGCAAAGCAACAAAACATCACAATGACACGTTTGCACCACTCAAAACAAAACATTCCCTGAATCGTTTTGAAAGATTCAGGGAATGCGCAATATGACGACGGAATCTACTGACGAATGTCAGCTGTTAGCTGTTTCGGCAGCGTCTTCGCGGGCCTTCGCAGCCGAGCCCTTCTCGCCATTGTCGGAATCAGGATGGATCTGATGCCTGTCATCATGCTCACGCCACCAGCTGGACAGCACGGAACCGGAAATGTTATGCCAAACGCTGAAGAACGTGGACGGCACCGCGGCCAACGGATTGGAAGCGAACGACGTCAGCGCCAAAGTCGCTCCCAAAGCGGAATCCTGCATGCCGACCTCGAAGGTGATGGCTTTCTGCTGTGCATAACGGAAGCCCTTCGGATATACCTTGTACATAAGTTTGGAGAAACCGAAGCCCAACGCGTATCCGCACAGGTTGTGCAGAATGACCACCGGGATGGCAAGCAGCGAGGAAGCCACGAACAGCTTCGGACCGTTGGCTGCGACGACCACGCCGATGATAAGCAGGATGGCCACCTGGGACACGATCGGCAGAGCGACCGTAATCTTCTCGATCTTCTCGCCGAAAATAGCATGGCAGATCACGCCAAGAGCGATCGGGAACAGCACCACCTTGACCGCATTGAGGAACAGGGATTCCACCGGGACCGACACATACTGGGAAGCCAGCCACTGCATCAACAGCGGAATCATGAACGGCGCGCACAACGTGGACAAAATGCCGATGGACACGTCCAGCGCCACATCGCCACGACTCAGATAGCTCATCACGTTGGACGAGGTTCCGGACGGGCAGCAGCCGACCAGAATCACACCGACGGCGAGCGCACCATCAAGACGGAAAATCCAGCACAGCAGCACAGCCACCAACGGCATGATGACGAAGTGGGCCACGGTACCGACGATGACCATCAGAGGCTGGGTGAGAATGCGCCTGAAATCGTCAAGGGTCAAGGTAAGACCCATGCCGAACAGCACGATACCCAGGAAATAACCGGTATAGGATTTGCCCCACAAGCTTGCCTGCGGCACGAAATAGTTGAACACGGCCCACACGATCACGATCGCGGTGAACCACTTGGTGAGCCAATCACCAAACGCTTTGACCTTCTGCATGAATCTCTCTTCCTTCACATTTCACAGCTTTTCGGCCGATGATCCGCATACGCCGAAAACACTCCGAGACGGCCCACACCGTCATTACAGCACACCCTTACGCATGCAGCGACTACAAGGTACGCATGAGTTTCGGCCTTGCGTAATATGCCGTTCACATAATGAACAGTCCACAGCGCAAGCCGACGACAGGCACACGCAACACGCCGATGTAGACATAGCTGGAAAATCGTGTATAGTTTTCATCTGTTGCGCTTCTGTATGAAGCGAAAACATGGTGGCTATAGCTCAGTTGGTAGAGCATCTGATTGTGGTTCAGAAGGTCGCGCGTTCGAGCCGCGTTAGCCACCCCGGTAGAGACCTCGGAAGAAATTCCGAGGTTTTTTGCTATCCGGACGGCTTGAATACAGCAAACAGCCGGTCGCAAGTCATCAGCATAGGTCAGATACAAGGAGCGCATCATGCTGTCTTTTGAAAACGACTATTCCTGCACGGCAACACCGGAAATCATCGAACGCATCAGCGAAATCGCACAAAACCAATATCCGGGTTACGGCAACGACAGCATCTGCGAAAGCGCGAAAGCCAAAATCCGCGAAGCATGCGCCTGCCCTGACGCGCAGATTTTCTTCCTGGTAGGTGGCACGCAGACCAACCAGACCATCATCGACTCCATCACACCGCAGTATGCCGGCGTAATCGCGGCAAGCACAGGCCATGTGAACGTGCATGAGGCGGGCGCCATCGAATTCACCGGACACAAGGTGCTGACGCTCCCCCACCATGACGGCAAAATCGATGCGACCGAACTCGACGAGTACTGCGCCACGTTCTACGCGGACGGCAACTACACGCACATGGTGTTCCCCGGATGCGTCTACATTTCGCAGGCCACCGAATACGGCACGCTCTACACGCTCGCCGAACTTGAGGCGATCCGCAAGGTCTGCACGAAGTACGACATGCCGTTGTTCATCGACGGCGCACGACTTGGCTACGCGCTGACCGCAACCGGCAACGACGTGACGCTTGAAGACATCGCGCGTATCGCGGACGTATTCTATATCGGCGGCACCAAGGTCGGAGCCATGTTCGGTGAGGCCGTGGTGTTCACGCACGGCAATATGCCGAAAAACTTCGTGACGCTCGTCAAGCAACATGGCGCGCTGCTCGCCAAGGGATGGCTGCTGGGCGTGCAGTTCGACACGCTGTTCACCGACGATCTGTATTGCAGGATCGCCCGCCACGCCAACGATGCGGCCGACCGTATTCGCGAAGTGCTGGTGGAACGTGGCTATACGCTCACCTTCGACGCGCCGACCAATCAGATCTTCATCACGCTCGACAACGCGACATCCGGGCGTTTGCAGCGCAATGTGCGCCTCGGCTTCATGGAAAAGGCCGACGACACGCACACGGTGATGCGCATCTGCACCAGCTGGGCCACCACCGATGAGCAGGTGGAGCAGCTGATCGCATTGCTGTAGCGCGCATCGTCGCTGTCAATCGGAAAAATAATCATTACGACAAACAACAAAAAGGCGCAGGAATTACATCCCGCGCCTTTTTGCTTACGTTACGATCATTTATCACGCATGCGGTTCCATTTATGCTGATTGTTACGCATTGATTTGCTTATTGGCATTATCGGCGATCGCCTCGCGTTCCATAGCCACGAATTTACGCACGGAAGCAGCCACCGAATAATGCTCTTTAGTGTGTTCGGCATAGATTTCGCCCCATTTCGACAGTTCATCGGGGTGATCGACCCACCAATCGATGCGCCTTGCCAACGCTTCCACATCGTCGACAGGGAATAGCGATTCGTCACGTAACGCGAACTGGCCTGCGGCGCTCAACGGAGACGATGCGATGACCGGCACCAAACCGGCGGCCATACCTTCAATGACGCTCACCGATTCGAGATCGGCAATCGAAGGATGCACCAGCAAATCGCCGGAACGCAGCAACGCGGGCATTTCGGTGTTCTTATGAAATCCGATCGATGCCGGTCGGGAAAGCAAACGTGCGGCGAGTCGCTGCAATTTCTTTTTCAAAGGACCGGTGCCGGCAATCGTCAGTTCAATATCTTGCGCATGCCTGCAACGGGCGATCGCATGAATTAATGCGACATGATTCTTTTCGTTCGTCAATCGTCCGGAAGCGACAATGTGGAACGGAACCGGAGCAGACTTCCCCGCATCGCGCTGCGTTTTCGCAGTGAATCGTGATTCATATCCGTTGGAAATCACATGCAGTTTCGATTTGTACCCGTGAGAACGCAGCAAACTTGCGCCAAGCTCGGTCGGCACATGCACATGGTCGATTTTGCGGTACAGCCACAAATTGAACAGCCAGTAGATGAACTTGTCGATGCCCGGAATATATTTCAGCGGACCTGCCGAATACGTGATGTTCTCCGGCTGCACATGATAGCCCGCAGTAACCGCGATTCCCATCTGTTTGGCGACTTTGCACGCATGCTGGCCAAAACGGAACGGCGTGTAGATGTGCACCACGTCCACGCCTCGGAACGCGGTTCTGAACAGCGTGTCGCTCGGTTCGGCGAACTGCATCTGCTGCTTTTTCGCCACCCAACTGACCAGAGGCACATAGTTGACTCGTGCCGGGTATTCAGGCGCACCAATGCCCACAAGCCTGACCGTATGGCCTTGCCGCTTCAATTCCTCCGCCCACTGCAACGCCGAATTCGACGTGCCGTTACCTCGGTTTCCCGACGTATCGACCACCATGGCGATGGTCAGGGGGCGCTGTGTTTCTTCCTGTTCCGTCTCAGACATGCACTCCATCCTACGCCGATGGCACAATGGAAGGCATGACTGAAGAGAATCGTGCCTTGGGCACTCCGCTTGGTAAGCATCCGACTCGTGTTCTGTTTCTTGGCTCCGGAGAGCTGGGCAAGGAAGTCACTCTCGAACTGATGAGGCTTGGCGCATGGGTGTGCGCGGCCGATTCCTATGAGGGTGCCCCCGCGCAGCAGGTGGCGCATGAATACCGTGCGCTCGATATGGCCAATGCCGAACAATTGCGCGTATTGTTTGACGAAATCCAGCCGGATATTATCGTGCCGGAAGTCGAAGCGATCGCCACCAGCGAATTGGCTGCCGCTGCCGAGCGTGGCGCACAGGTGGTGCCAAGTGCCGAAATCGCATCCATTTGCATGGATCGTGAACGTTTGCGCGTACTTGCGCATGAGGAATTGGGATTGCCGACCACGCCGTACCGCTTCGCAGGCTCGCTGGAAGAGCTTCGCGCTGGGGCAAAAACGGTTGGCTACCCGTGCGTGGTCAAGCCGATTATGAGTTCTTCCGGTCACGGCCAGTCCGTGGTGCGTTCCGCCGATGCGATTGATGCGGCTTGGGTTGAGGCACAGGAAGGTCGTCGCGCGCACGACGAGGGAGACGTTTCCCGAGTGATTGTAGAAGCGTTGGCTCCGCTTGATTACGAGCTGACGGTGCTGACCGTCAGCTCCAGCGCCGGCATCGTGACCTGCGCTCCGATCGGACAGCGTCAGGAAAGCGGCGACTATCGCGAATCCTGGCAACCGGCCTCCTTCACACAGGATGTGCTTGCGCAGGCGCAACGCATCGCGCGTACCGCAGTGGAAGGTCTGGTGGCGAAGGCCAAGGCTTCCGGCGAGAAGGGTTGGGGTGTGTTCGGCGTGGAGCTGTTCGTGCTGACCGACGGTTCCGTGCTGTTCAATGAAGTCTCCCCACGTCCGCATGACACTGGCATGGTCACGATGGCGTCGCAACGGTTAAGCGAATTCGCGTTGCATGCGCGTGCGATTCTCGGTTTGCCGATTACGCAGGAACATGTCGCCTTGTCGATCCCGGACGGTGCCGTCGCGGCAAGCCATGCGATCGTCATTCAGGGCAATGGTGAAGCCGAATTCCGCAACGTCGCCACCGCTTTGTCTCAGCCGGGCACCGATCTGCGTATTTTCGCGAAGCCGGAAGTGCACGGCCATCGTCGCATGGCAGTCGCGCTGGCCATCGGAACAGATGAGGCCGACGCGCGTGCTAAAGCCGAGAATGTGGCCGAATCGCTCGAAATCGACATCGCCTGACGCACTATTGCCGGATACTGACGGAAGACTGCCGGAACGCGCCCAAAAACCATTCGATTGTAGCCTCCCGTTGGTATCTTGTTAACCGTCAAGTTCACCAAACTATCTACCTCCCAAACACCAGGAAAGGCGAGTAATGGAGAAGTTGGAAAAGCTCTACGAGGGCAAAGCCAAGCAACTGTACGCAACTGACGATCCGGAGGTGCTCTGGGTCGAATACAAGAACTCCGCTACCGCAGGTGACGGCGAGAAGAAGGAAGACTTCGCCGGCAAGGGCAGGCTGAACAACCTCATCACCACGCTGATCTTCGATCTGCTCAAGAAGCGCGGTATCGACAGCCATCTGGTGGCCCGCGTAGGCGAAACCTCCCAGCTGGTCAAGAAGGTCACCATGTTCCCACTCGAGATCGTGCTGCGTAACACCGCCGCCGGCCACTTCTGCTCTCGCTTGGGCGTGGAAGAGGGCATCGAGCTCAAGGAGCCGGTGCTGGAGTACTTCCTGAAGAACGACGATCTGCACGATCCGTTCGTGAACGACGACGATCTGGTTGCGTTGGGCGTGTGCACCCGTGAGGATCTGGCTGAGATTGCTCCGCTCGCCCGCCGTATCAATGAGGCCCTGATCGAGATCTTCGCCAAGATCGGCATCAAGCTTGTTGATTTCAAAATCGAAATGGGTCGCACTCCCGACGGCACGCTGCTGCTGGCCGATGAGATTACGCCTGATTCCTGCCGTCTGTGGGATCAGCGTGACGGCTCCGACAAGGTTGAGCATCTCGACAAGGATCTGTTCCGCCGCGATCTGGGCGACATCATTCCGGCTTACGAAGAGGTCGAAAGCCGCTTGGCTGAACTCGCCAAGTCCGAAGGCATTGAAGTAGCCGAATAATACTTGCGATAGCCCGCATCTGCAGTACAAACTCGGATGCGGGCTTCATCGTTTTTGAAAATCTTATTTTTATCAATCTCACCAAGCCCCTCTTTCAAGGAGTCAACCATGGTTTTTCGCGTGTACGTGGAAAAGAAGCAGGGTTTTGATGTCGAGGCCAAGCAGCTCGCCAACGAGCTGAAGACCATTCTTGGCATCGCATCGCTGAAGAATGTGCGTCTCGTCAATCGTTATGATGTGGAAGGCATTAGCGAGGAACTGTTCGCACAGGCCACCCCTACCGTGTTCAGTGAGCCGCAGGTCGATAATGTTTCCGCCGATTTGCCTGATTTCGGTTCTGATAATGTGTTTGCTGTGGAGTATCTGCCCGGTCAGTTCGACCAGCGTGCGGATTCCGCCAGCGAATGCATTCAGCTGATCTCCCAGGGCGAGCGCCCGACTGTTCGTTCCGCCAAGGTGTATGCACTTGAAGGCGAGCTGAGCGACGCCGACATCGCCGCCATCAAGCATTATGTGATCAACCCGGTCGAGGCTCGCGAAGCTTCGCTGGATACCAAGACCACGTTGAAGACGCAGGTGCCGGTACCGGGCAAGGTGGAGGTCATCGAAGGTTTCCGCACCATGAGCGACGCCGATCTTGAGCAGTTCATCGCCGACCGTGGCCTGGCCATGGATTTGGCTGATCTGCAGTTCTGCCGTGCTCACTTCACCGAGGAACAGCGTGATCCGACAATCACGGAAATCAAGGTGATCGACACGTATTGGTCCGATCATTGCCGTCACACCACGTTCGGCACACAACTTGATGATGTGCAGATTGACGACGCGACCGTGCAGGCCGCGTTCGATAAGTATCTTGAGATGCGTCACGAGCTTGGCCGCGACGAAAAGCCCGTATGCCTTATGGATATGGGCACCATCGGCGCGAAGTGGCTCAAGAAGAACGGTATTCTGAAGAATCTTGACGAATCCGAAGAAATCAACGCCTGCACCGTCAAGGTGAAGGTTGATGTGAATGGCCATGATGAGGATTGGCTGTTCCTGTTCAAGAACGAAACCCACAACCACCCGACGGAAATCGAACCGTTCGGTGGTGCGGCAACCTGCATCGGCGGCTGCATCCGCGACCCGCTTTCCGGCCGTTCCTACGTGTATCAGGCCATGCGCGTGACCGGTGCCGCCGATCCGACCGTGCCGGTGTCCGAGACGCTTGAAGGCAAGCTCCCTCAGCGCAAGCTCGTCACCACCGCCGCCGCCGGTTATTCCTCCTACGGCAACCAGATCGGCCTGGCCACCGGTCAGGTGGACGAAATCTACCACCCCGGATATGTGGCCAAGCGCATGGAGGTCGGTGCGGTTGTGGCCGCGACTCCGGCCGATCATGTGCGCCGCGAAACCCCGGCTCCGGGCGACAAGGTCATCCTGCTCGGCGGGCGTACCGGCCGTGACGGCATCGGCGGCGCCACCGGCGCGTCCAAGGCGCATAACGTCGAATCCTTGGAGCTTGACGGCGCCGAGGTGCAGAAGGGCAATGCTCCCGTCGAACGTAAGCTGCAGCGTCTGTTCCGCCGCGGTGACGCATGCCGTCTGATCAAGCGCTGCAACGATTTCGGCGCCGGCGGCGTATCCGTGGCGGTCGGCGAGCTGGCTGACGGCCTGTATGTTGATCTCAACAAGGTTTCGAAGAAGTACGAGGGCCTGGACGGCACCGAACTTGCGATTTCCGAATCCCAGGAGCGCATGGCCGTGGACGTGGCCGCCGAGGATGTGGACGAGTTCCTGGGCTACGCCAAGGAAGAGAATCTCGAGGCCGAAGTCATCGCGACAGTGACCGAAGAGCCGCGCATGACGATGGTATGGAACGGCGACACGATCGTGGATCTGTCCCGCGAGTTCCTCGCCTCCAACGGCGCTCCGAAGCATCAGGTGGTGCATGTCGAGGCGCAGCACGGCTACGCCACCCCGTGGAAGACCGGCACGCTCGCCGAACGCATGCACACCATGCTCACCGATCTGAACGTGGCTTCCAACAAGGGTCTTTCCGAGCGTTTCGACTCCACCATCGGCGCAGGCACCGTGCTCATGCCGTTCGGCGGCAGGAAGCAGCTGACCCCGAACATGGCCATGGTCGCCAAGCTGCCGGTGTTCGGCGAGACCACCACCGCCTCCGCGATGGCTTGGGGCTTCAACCCGTACATCATGGAGCAGAACCAGTTCACAGGCGCTTATCTGTCTGTGGTCGAGTCGCTCTCGAAGCTGGTGGCCGCCGGTTTCGAACATGAGAAAGCGTATCTGAGCTTCCAGGAATACTTCGAGAAGCTACGCGACGAGCCGGAGCGTTGGGGCAAGCCGATGGCCGCCGTACTGGGCGCTCTGATGGCGCAGGTCGATCTAGGCGCTGGCGCAATCGGCGGTAAGGACTCCATGTCCGGCACGTTCGAACAGCTGGACGTTCCGCCGACCCTGATCTCCTTCGCCGTGGCGGTGGGCAACATGAAGCGTGCCACTTCCCCAGAGTTCAAGGGCGCTGGTCACCATGTGATCCGCATCGCGCCGCGTTACCAGGCCGACGGCCTCACACCGGACAAGGATTCGCTGCTGGAGGTGTTCTCCGCAGTCGAGGAGCTCACCGATTTCGGCGATGCGCTGGCCGTGTCCACGCCTGGCTACGGTGCCACCGCCGAGGCTATCTTCAAGATGACGGTCGGCAACCAGATCGGCGTGAAGCTGGCCGATGGCATCAGCGTGGACGACCTGTTCGCCCCGGCCTATGGTTCCTTCATCATCGAACTTGCCGACACCGCGAAGGTTCCGGTCGTATCCAATCTGGTTGAGGTCAGTGAGGTCGGCGAGACCACCGAGGCCTACCAGTTCGTGGCAGCCGGTGAGACGCTGGATCTGGCCGAACTGCAGGACGCTTGGGAGGGCGGCATCGAATCCGTGTTCCCGTACCGATCCAAGGGCGACGAAAAGGGCAAGACCGTTGAGACCGTGTCCTTCAATGCGCCGAAGAAGACCGTATACACCGGCGCCGGCGTCGCCAAGCCGCATGTGATCATCCCCGTGTTCCCCGGCAACAACTGCGAATACGATTCCGCAGCCGCCTTCGAGCGCGCGGGTGCCGACGTGAGCACGCTCATCGTGAACAACCTCACCCCTGCTGCTGTGGCTGAGTCCACCGCAGCTTTGGCTGAGGAAATCAAGAAGAGCCAGATCATCATGATTCCTGGCGGCTTCTCCGGCGGCGACGAGCCGGATGGTTCCGCCAAGTTCATCACCGCGTTCTTCCGTGCTCCTGCCGTTACCGAAGCGGTGCGTGACCTGTTGAACAACCGTGATGGTCTGATGCTCGGTATCTGCAATGGTTTCCAGGCGTTGATCAAACTCGGCCTGGTGCCGTACGGCGACATCGTGCCGATGACCGCCGAATGCCCGACGCTGACGTTCAACACCATCGGCCGCCACCAGAGCCGTCTGGTGCGCAGCCGCGTGGCGTCGAATCTCTCCCCGTGGCTGGCAAAGACCGAGGTGGGCGACATGCACACCATCGCCATCTCCCACGGCGAAGGCCGTTTCGTGGCTTCCGACGATATGCTCGCCCAGCTCAAGGCCAATGGCCAGATCGCCACGCAGTACGTGGACGAGGCCGGCGTGCCGGGCATGGACCTGAGCGTGAACCCGAACGGTTCACTGCTGGCCATCGAAGGCATCACCAGCCCGGACGGCCGCGTGTTCGGCAAGATGGGCCACTCCGAGCGTTACAGCAACGGTACGTTCAAGAACGTGCCCGGCGAGAAGGATCAGCCGCTGTTCGCAGCCGGCGTGGAGTACTTCGCCGCCTGATCGCACGAAACTGTTTGAAGGCCGGTTCGATATAAACCGCCTGTGAGACTGAGAGGGTGTGTTCGGAATTGCTTCGGATTCCGAACACACCCTCTTCGCGTTTTTGGTCCGCCGTATAGAGGTGTGACAATGAGCCCCGTTTTATGCTCACGAGTATGATGCTCATAAGCATAAAACAATTAGAGATCGGATCGATATCTGCATAAAACATGTTCGTGGATGCGCAATAACGAATCATTCACACCTGAACATCGTTGGCACCATCGCCACGCTTCGTTCCCGCTCCGATCTCATATCCGGATATTCCGAGCGGCATTACGCCTTGTTCGTCAAAACGGACGAACTGGCCGCCACCGCACGGGAACGCCATAAATCAGACCTGACCGTTGTCTGTGTAAACGACATGTTCGAAGGCGTGCGGTAGCCGGAGCACGCCCGGCATGAACCATCTGCAATGGACAGATGACGCATGGGACGACTACCTGTGCCGGCAATCGCCGGATAGACGAGCGCCTAAACAAATCAATACGCCCATTCGCAACACACTGCAATCCTCATTTGGGGGAATCGGCAAACCGGGACCACTGAACCGGGGATTGCAGGGCGCATGGAATCGGCGAATCGATTCCGCAAACAGACTCATCTATATGCTCGATGACGATGATTTATGCATCCTCTCGATCAAAGACCATTACGGAGATCGCCGAATACGAAGCCAACCCCGAAAACCATCAAGTGGCTTGTTTGCGACATACAGAACGCACCAGCCCGAGTATAAGCCGCGGAATCGCAACGCTCATACTCGGGCTGGCGGAGAAAGGGCACCCAAATAGGCAAAGAAACATATTCAAAAGGCTGAAATCCGCTATGACCAAGTACGTTAGCCATGACACGTTCATCTTGATAGCAGCGGCAATAACCCACTACTTATCGGCAAGCTGGACTTGAACCTTATAGCCGTCCGCTTTGACAACCTGCAAATATGCCTTCTCCACAATCTGCTTGGCCTGCTTATCCACTTCCTGCAGAAGCTTACTTCAGATATTTGGATTCCCAGACATCATCCGTTTCTTCGACCTGATCATAATCGTAGTCCACTTTGAATGTTCCATCGGCGTCCACCACCAATGTCATCCGCCACCAAAGATCTTTCGCGCCAAGCGAATGACGATATCCCTCGATTATTTTGTCCATCGCGACGAAGTCATTCAGTAAATCGTCTTCCCTCACCCCGGGCATTTCAAAGCACTGGACGAAAACGCCACCAGCCTTCTGGGCATAATACTCCATTGAATATGCATCATCGCCATACGAAGTCCTGAAAACGACCCTCTGCCATTTTTTAGGCAGCCTTCGCGCAATAATCGAGAAAATCCCCTGCACCATTTCAATATCATTCATCTGAATTCCTTTCTACAAATTCTTAAGAAAAGCGGATGTTTTCTTCTCATCAATAACATCCACTATTGCAAATTGGCTAGGACGGGCCGAATCGCCTTCATATATGGGTTTGATTTTCACCTCGACGGTGCTTCCGGATTCAAGCTCTTTTCTCCATTTGTTTTCCAGTTTTTTATAAGCGCTCCGATTGACTTTGCCATCCATAGCAACAATATTCCCCATGTCGTTGCCGCCATCGAATACATCTCCTATCAGATGCCCCCTATCGTCAGTCTTCAACTCGTTTCCATGTCCAATAGCACGCAAACTGTCGCGAATAGGTAATCGTTCCCGTTCTGCTTTCAAGTGAAGTTGCCCGCTCGCCGAAGCGATTCTTCCCTTCGAATCCGTTTGGTAAACGTACCCATTGATTTCATATTTGTTCTTGGCAATGAGATTCTCCCCCTTCCGATATATCTTCCCCGAATCGTCTGTGAAACATTTGACACCCTCAACATCGACCTCAGAATTCGGAGCGTACCTCTTAGCCTCACTGATTTTCGTCAATTTCCTACCAATCAGCACACCGCCAGCAGCTACCCCTCCGGCAACAACCTCCTTCGCCACATCTTCATGGGCAATCTCACCATCGGCTGATGATTCTTTAAGGCTCTTTCCCATCTCGTTAAGAGACATCACAGCAGTCGGAACCGCCGCCGCAACAGGACTGGCCATGACAGCCATACCACCCAGGGCAGTTTCTCCAGCAAATCCACCGACCTTTTCGGCAAAATCACCGGCTTTTCTTGAAAGTCCATCCACTTGCATGGTTCTGTCCCAGACCTCTTTTGCGGAATCGATAACACCGGACTGAGCCGTATGGACTGCCGCGTCCTCATCGCCTGTTGCAAGTTCCGCATTCGCACGCATACCGATATAGACATTCTCGCCTATTTCAGCAGCCCCGAGAGCCGCACGTCCACCAACATACGCTGTGTTTTTCGCGCCAAGCGCCACGGCATCACCCGTTTTTACCAAAGCGGATACGCTGTTTTGCCAAGCCTCATCAGCGGTCTGACGCATCGTCCCGATCCCGGAGCGAACGGTTGCATCGCCCATGACCTTGTTCCAAGCATCATTCGCACAATCCGAAATCGACTGCATTGAAGACTCCACCCGCCGCTTGGCGAAATTCAAATGCTCCATCGCTCCTTCGGCTATGTCTTTCATGTGTCACCGACCTCTCATCAATGCAGACAGACTCAACGCAGTTCTGCTCAAATCGCAAATTTCCTCAACAGACCGTGGTGTTCTGAGTTTCCTTAATCTTTCACCACGCTCAAAAACCATCATCTGAGCAAATAATAATTGCGATGAGAACAGACCATTCCAATCAGACAGGTCCTCGAAGGTCCATGACTTGGAAAGATATGTCTGCAACGCCTGAAGAATATCGGAACCATCAGCCACTTCGTTGGTATCAAAGAAGTCCTTCATGTCGAAATAGTCATATGCGATTCTGCAGTACAAGTTCTTTCTGTCAGAATACGGACTGCGCGCCATAAGGAGGATGTCCCGTTTCATGGAATCCTGAAGACTGGATTTCTCCACGATATACAGAAAATCCGATTCCTCGGGCATATCGATTCTACGAGGATATATCAGGCAGGTATTCAGACATTCGAGTTCCTGGGAAGATAACGGCTCGGACTCGAGGACAAACTTACGTCCGTCTACAGTCGCTGTTTCCTTGCGCTCATGCTTGCTTATGTGGCACAGTACCGGCTCGATCCATTCATTTTGATAAACCGCAGCGATGCCTCGCTGCAATTTGGCCAATTCTGCAATCTGACCATTGTTAAGGCATGCGGCTTTACCAACCAACTGACGATCGCTTTCGTCGGGAAGACGCATGATGATTTTCGTATTGGTATTGCGGATCGCGGCCATATCCAGCAAACCTGGAGATTGATCCACAATGACGAATCCCTCGCCATAAGTACGCATCTCGGCAATGGCGTTGGAAATCATCTCCACCGACTTGGATGCAATTCCTCCGTTCATCTCGCCAAACGTTGTCTGACCATTACGCAATAGGTTATGCGCTTCCTCAAGTACGGTGATATGCTTAAGCGCCTCATTGGAAATGGTACGCTGACACATCCTATGCTCTTGGAGCTTAATGACAAGAATGCCCATAATAAGAGCCTTGTTCTCCGCAGACCCTACACGGCTCAAATCGGCAATAACGCGGCTATCGAACAATTCTTCATCCGGCACACTGCCGTTACAGAACAACAGCTTGCTGATTCCATTAGTCATCGATTCAAGTCGAGTCTTCAGCGACCCCTTGTAATCGCCGCGCGTATCAGCGGAATAATCGGAGGAATCTATATATACATCCACTTCTCTACAAACGTCCGCGAATGTCGGATAATATTTGCCGAGAGAATTCGTAGACCGAGTCATATCCCAGCCTACATTCTCATAGGCCCGTATTATGGCCTCCTTGAGTACCGCCGGCATGGCAGCATACATGGGCCAGCATACGTTGAACACTTCAAGGATTCGATCGATATGTTCATAGATATGTATGCCTTCGGGAAACTCGAAAGGATTGATACGCAGCAAATCATCAGTCATCGGATTGGTTCCGTAAACCTTCGCGCAATCCGCAAATTCATATCGATATTCGCCTTTTGCCGGTTCTATGACCAAAAAATTGCAAGAGCATTCATCAAGTAGGCGATACACAGTATTGGATTTTCCACTACCTGTGGAGCCCGTCACAAACACATGCGAGGTAAGCGAATCAGATGAGAGTTCCACCAACATCTCCTCATCATGATGCATATGGTGAATACGCCCTATATGGATATCGCCATGTTTCATCGCATCATACGAAGAAACCTCTCGCCCAAATGGCGCACACTCAATCACAGGCAATCCCGGTACGGAACTGCGAGGAATATTGATGGCCTTTACAAGCTCTTCGCCAGACAGATCCGCAGTGCACGTCGTTCTCTTAGGCCAATTCTTCTGGTTGAAGAAGCCATTCGGGACATCCTCTCTCTTTACGAACCGCGGATGCTCAAGATGCGTAAGATAGCTCCTTAGCTTGGTTATCTCGGCAATGGTAGTTGGATTCCTGCCCTGCGCATTCCAAATGTTGATAGCAGGACGTTCCAAATTGGACTTATTGCCTTGAGTCAGGGATAAGTACATGTGCGAGGCCTCGCTGACCAGCCTCACATCTGGGGACAGAATGTAGGCTGAGAACTGCCATAGACCCAAGGCTTCACATAATTCCAAGCGCTCCATCTGTTTTTCGATGGTGTCAAGCATATGCTTCACGCCATATTCGGTAAGAGTTACGCTTCCACCCTCACCCGTACTTTTAGCTGTGCCATGGCTGATACCGGCAAACGCTCCAACATTCAGTCGTGGCAATCCGGGGATAGCATCGGGCAATTCCGCGCCTCCGCTCACACCCAGATTTTGACTCCAGCTTTTGCTTTCTTGAAAATTCCAATTTCGTTGAACCGAAGCGAATGGACTGAGCCCTGTATAGAGACGATATAGCTCGTTCTTTTTCTGCATCAGCTGATTTGCAGGCATTGACCGACCAACGAGAATCAGCGTATATTCTTCATCCTTGCCGAGAGATATACCATCTATAAGTTTTTCAATACCTTGCGTGGAAAATTCTTCCGAAAAATCCGTTGCGATATTCGACACAATGCCTATCGAGTTGAAATCAACACCACCGAACCCCGTATTTTCGTTCAATACATTGAAAGCAGAGCCTCTGCCATCGGAATAGTAATGCACATCATCGCATTCGGAACCGGGGAAATTGCCCAAGAACGCATCACGTACATTCATGGCAAGATTCTTCGCCAGCTCCGAATCATCATGTTCCGTTCCAACCGCCAAGAAAATCCTACACTGGCGGAACGAACGGTTAATAATCATGGCTATGCTGTTGCCAGTGCCCGAAAGCAACTGATATACATTCTTCAGTTTTTCCAGTACTTTGTCGTCTTTTTCCAGAACAAGTTTGCTGATTTCAAAACTCGCCACGGATTCCGTTGGACTACCCAGCCCCTGATAATCCTCCACACTGTAGCACTCGGCAATATGAGGAAGATACTCTTTGAATACCCCAGCAAGACATTGGCCATAATATCGATCACACTTATCTTTCAGCTGTGCAATGTCCTCCGTAGAAGGTGCCATGTTCTTTGCCAGCTCTTTAGAATTGTTAAGCACGCTTCTCCTCCTAATCAACGGCCACTTCATCAAGTAACGATGTAAGTTCGATCCTGACGTCTTCCACTTTGGAAAGACGCGTTTTCAAATCATTAACTTTCATATCCAAAGACGCGATTTCATCTTCCATATTGCTTAAGATGACGCTGTCTGTATCAAGCTGATCCTTAATGTATTGCTTATACCCATCCGCCCATGTTCGGAGTTGCTGTGCATACTGATCGACCGGTTTTGCGAACACTGTGGTGAAAAACACTCCGGATTTCTTTTTCCCGAAAACATCGTCATATCCACGCAGCCTCTGCTCGAATGCTTTGGCTTTTGCACAGACCAGCTTTTCGCGCGCCTCGTCTTCCTTCTTAGTGATCATTCGCCAAGCATGGCCAACCAAAGCAAATTTTTCGAACAGCGCCTGAATACCCTCCAACACGCTTTTTACTTCAGTGAATTCAGGCAATGCCGAGTTACGTTCAAGACATTCACGCAGTTGTTCTCTACCGACTTCACTGAAATGAGACCTGTTCTTCTCCACATAGGTCTGCAATGTTCTCGCATATCCTTCAGCAAAACCTGCCATGCTTGCGAGAATCTTCACCTTTGCGCCGTTTGTCTCAAGATAGACCTTATCAATGAGGTTAATCTGACAATGATGCCGAATACACTCATTCATCACATCATCGAAATTTGAGGAATTCTCATGATTGTTGGAATCATATATTCCATAAAGGGCGTCCTTCAACTCTAAACAATAGGAGTTCAGATCATCCTCAAAATAAGCCGCAATATTCGACGCCAAATCCGGGTCTATGGAAATATTGATTCCATCGAGTTCTTTTAATAATGCATTCCGAGTTTCTAACTTACGACGCTCGGCTTCTTGTTTCTTTTCAGCACATCGACGCTCCTGCTTGGCAAGTTCGTTTTCTGCAACGCCCAATGCATCAAGCAGGTCTTTTCGACCGCGCTCACACTTCTTGTATTTGGAGTAATGCTCAACATAGTACTGAATTTCGTATTCCAATGAGGGAATTCCAGTGTCATACAATTCCTGGCTCGCGCCCAGCTCATCCATGGAGACATGCCGATCACATGGGTAAATATTGTATTCGGGAAGACTGACTTTATGCGCGCCGGATTGCTTGCGCTTCCAATCCTCATAGAATTCGCTGTAGCTTTCATCTAGCCAATCGGCATCTTTACCTTTTCGTACACCAAGCGCACCAACTGGCGTAACAAACAGAACAATAGACTTGCCATGCCAATTTTTGGTCAATGTCGAAACCGGCTCACGAAGCTGGGCTTTGGCAAGCCTGTCACATTTTGAGATAACAATCAGACAGCTTGGACTGGAAAAATTGTTCGCATGCTCGTCAAGCATGCGCATAATCGCCTCCGTACCGTCACCAGATGCCCGATCACGACTGGTGACCAAGATAGGCAAGGCATTGGTTTGATCTCCGAGAAGCAACTCCAAAGCCTCTTTGTGTTCCTTCTGGTTAATCTCGGCATTATCACTACCTGGAGTGTCAAAAAAGACAATTCTACTATCAGTCTTTTCCAACAAGGAATTGGCAAAAGGCATCTCAAGAATAACGTTGCTTCCGAATTTGCCAAGAAACTCACCTGACAGCTCATCATCCCTTCCTTGGTTTAATCTGTCGAGCACCGCGCGTGCTATTTCGATCTCCCTCTTGCCCGCATTACAGTGGGTGAATCCAATAAGCTCATTGAGCTTCGTAGCAATTTCAGAACCATATTCATCGGAGTCCTGCGCAACGAGCCCCGACGCTGGCTCCACTCCAAAACGGTGTAACGTTAAATCGCCATCACCGTCCGGATAATACACAGCAACCGAATACGTATCGGACCGAACCACCTTCACATTTTTTGCAGTACTCGGATTTACCTGGCTTGGCAAGACTTCCTCACCAATTAAAGAATTGATAAGCGCCGATTTCCCGACACTATAATTGCCGACAACACATACCGGCACCGCATCGCTAATGGTATCTTCAAACTTGACAATCTGATTGCCAATCAGATTCGATGTGTGCTCATAGTAATCACCACCGGGAAGATATGGCATAAATTCATGCTCGATCGCAGCATAATCATGACGGATAATTTCCAACGCATCATCGGCGGTATGGTACGTACCAATCAATCGGCACGAAAGCGGCCCAACCCCGTTCTGTTGATCGTCGACTTTCTTAATGACCTGTTCAAGTAGGGCAAAATCATCGCTCGGCCCTGAAAATTGAATCTCAAGACCATCAGTAACGGAATTGTATTTCTCATTAATGATGGTGACAATACCGAAAATACAATTGGAAAGAAGGATGGGGCGATTCGTAAATTTAAGCAATGCGGCACCTTCTGAGGGTTCCCGCCAGGGACCATCAACGCTCTGCGCGATTTGGAAAAGCACATTGCATGCAAACGGATCGTACTTAATTCGAACGGCCTTCTTTGCCATCTTCCATTCCCTCCGCAGAAATCCGCGTATCCCCGTTGATAATGTTCCGGGAACAGGATTCCTTTCCCTGATCATTTTTACTTATCTGAACAGTCTATAACAGCATTACCAGCCGAAGCCGTATTTTCCGCAAGCCGCTATCCATCTGAACAATCCGGCGCCTAAGCCAGAAAGTATGTAGTCATACCCAGCAATAGCTCAGGCAGGCAAGTAGCCGTCCGCCACGTCGACCGGGGTATTGGCCTTGGCAATGGCCTCCTCGTTGGCACGAACCGTGCGGTTGAGCACATCCTCATAGCCGGTCAGCGCCGCGAACGGCATGAATTGCGCGGCTCTGCCGGACAACGCCATGTGCGCGTGACGCCGAGACTGGTGGTGCGGCAGGTTAATGATGTCATTGTAGTCATGCGTTTCCGTAAGTGCCATACGTTCCCCTCACTCGCTTCCAATCTTCCAATACCGTTCCGGCCGCGATCTCATCAAGCACGCCCAGTCACACTCAGGCAACCAATCATGCGGCGTGGCCGCCGATCTGATTATTGCGCTGCCGTCCGGTCGCCCCGTCGAACATGTCCATGGCCTTGATCACCGAGTTCTTGCCGAATTTGCGTTTGATGTCGAGCAATGTCTGCTGCACGGCATGTTCGGAGTGCTCGTCCACCGCGCCGGGGCTCTTCCGCTCCTGCAAACCAGACCGTGCACCGCCGTTTTCGCTCCCGTCGGCAGCAGAGAACAGGTCAGGCTGCTCATAGCGTTTGCCAGCCTCCAATTCCGCCGACGTTGCCACGTCAAGCGCCGTCACGTTCAGTCTGCGCACCAACAGTCGGGAATCGACCAGCCGACAGAACAACCCGTCGATCGCAGCGCGAATCTTCGCCGACGATGAGGTGAACCCGCCCAGATCGATCGACCCCGACACGGCTTTAGGCACGCGCCTGCCGTAATAGTCCGTACCTATCGGCCCCGTATATGCCGCAGCAGCGGCCTGAGCCGCACGCTTCACTTCATCCGGTGCACAAACATCCAGCCTTCCCGGGTCGAGGCTTGCGGTGTCATAGCCGACTGCGAGCGCCACCCTGTTGGTTTTCAGCCCCTTACCGACCAAGTCCAGGGCCAGACTCTCCGCCATTTCCTTCGCGATGAGACGTGCGGCGTCGAACAACGCCACGCTGGTCAGCACCTGGCCGGCTCCTACGCTGTGTTCGGCGGGCTTGTATGCTTTGATGTCGGATATGGTGCACGGCTCCCACCCCCATGCATGGTCGATGAGCAGTTCCGCGTTGACGCCGAACAGACGGTACAGCAGATCCTCGTTGTAGTAGTCGGAGGCCCGCCCGAGCGAACAGCGGGCGATGTCGCCCATGGTCATGAGCCCGTGGGATTCGAGCTTCTTCGCGTATCCGCGCCCGACTCTCCAGAAGTCGGTAAGCGGCCTATGCCCCCAGAGCAGCCGGCGGTACGACGTTTCGTCGAGCTGCGCGATGCGCACGCCTTCGGCGTCGGCCGGCATATGCTTGGCCACGATGTCCATGGCCACTTTGGCCAGGTACAGGTTGGTGCCGATACCCGCGGTGGCAGTGATGCCGGTCTCGCTGTAGATCGCCCGCACGATGTCGCGCGCCAGTTCGTGCGGGGTTTTGCCGTAGGCGTGCAGGTACCGTGTAACGTCCATGAACACCTCGTCGATGGAATACACGTGAATGTCGTCCGCGGAGGCGTACCTCAGGTAGATGCCGTATATTTTCCCGCTGGCGTTGAGATAATGCGACATTCGAGGCTTGGCTATATACACGCCGGCAGCCAGATTCGGATTAGCTGCGAGCGCTTTCGCATCATACGATTCACCTCTCAGCACACCGCCCGGTGCCGCTGCCCGCCGTGCAGCATTGACTTCTTTAAGCTTCGCTTTGACTTCGAACAGTCTCGCCCGCCCCGGCAGTCCATATGCTTTGAGCGATGGCGACACGGCAAGACAGATGGTTTTGTCGGTGCGCGATTGGTCGGCCACTACCAGATGCGTGGATAGAGGGTCGAATCCGAGTTCCGCACATTCCGAAGACGCATAGAAGGATTTCAGATCGATTGCAATATAAGTACGTTCAGCCATCGCCAGTCTCCTTCCATGATTGACATCACTCTGAAGCGGCAAACAACCACTTCAGCTTTCCTGCGCTCATTTTCCACATTCAGCATATCAGAGAGTTCGAACAATTGTTCGACACACCCGACATGCCAAGTGCCCCTAAGGACTCCACGAAAACCGCCAATTGTAGCCTCCGGTTGGTAGGGTTGAACGGTAGCGAACCCCTTGTCTCCATGGTTTTGGAAGGAGCTTTGGCTTGTCAGCTGAACTCGAAGACATCCACGAGGAATGCGGTATTTTTGGCGTTTGGGGTCACCCGGACGCCGCCCGACTCACCTACTTCGGCCTGCACGCGCTGCAGCATCGTGGTCAGGAAGGCGCCGGCATTGTCTCGAACGATAACGGTCATCTCATCGGTCATCGCGGAACGGGTCTGTTGACCCAAGTGTTCGGCGACGAACGCGAAATCGAACGCCTGAAGGGAGACAAGGCGATCGGCCATGTGCGTTACGCCACTGCCGGTTCAGGCGGCACCGACAACATCCAGCCATTCATCTTCCGCTTCCATGACGGCGATATGGCCTTGTGCCACAATGGCAATCTGACGAACTGCCCGACTCTGAGGCGTCAGTTGGAAGACGAAGGCGCAATCTTCCACTCCAATTCCGACACCGAAGTGTTGATGCACCTGTTGCGCCGCTCCACACAGCGTACGTTCATGGACAAGCTCAAGGAAGCGCTCAACACCGTGCATGGCGGTTTCGCCTACCTGATCATGACCGAAGACGCCATGATCGGCGCGCTTGATCCGAACGGTTTCCGCCCGCTTTCCCTCGGCAAGATGAAAAACGGCGCTTATGTGCTCGCTTCCGAAACCTGCGCGCTTGACGTTGTCGGCGCCGAATTGGTGCGCAATATTCGCCCGGGCGAAATCGTGGTTATCGACGATCACGGCTACAAGATCGTGCAGTACACCAATCAGACCCAGTTGGCCATCTGCTCGATGGAATTCATCTACTTCGCACGCCCCGATTCCGACATTTACGGCGTAAACGTGCATTCCGCCCGCAAGCGTATGGGTGCGCGTCTGGCCCAAGAATCGCCGGTCGATGCCGATATGGTCATTGGCGTGCCGAATTCCTCGCTGTCCGCGGCCTCCGGCTATGCGGAAGAAGCTGGTCTGCCAAACGAGATGGGCCTGATCAAGAACCAGTATGTGGCTCGAACCTTCATCCAGCCGACGCAGGAACTGCGCGAGCAGGGCGTGCGCATGAAGCTGTCCGCCGTGCGCGGCGTGGTCAAAGGCAAGCGCGTGATCGTTATCGACGATTCCATCGTGCGCGGTACCACGTCCAAGCGCATCGTGCAGCTGCTGAAGGAAGCTGGCGCCGCCGAAGTGCACATGCGTATCAGCTCGCCGCCGCTGAAGTACCCGTGCTTCTACGGCATCGACATCTCCACCACCAAGGAGCTCATCGCCGCAAAGAAGTCCGTTGAAGAAATTCGCGATTTCATTGGCGCCGATTCCTTGGCGTTCCTGTCACTCGACGGATTGGTCGAATCTATCGGCCTGGGTGCGGACGCCCCGTACGGCGGTCTGTGCGTGGCCTACTTCAATGGCGACTACCCGACCGCACTCGACGATTATGAAAGTGATTTTTTGAAGTCCCTTACTCCTGAAGATCGCGTGCGTCTGCCTGAATTCGCCTTGTATAAGAGCAAGTACGAGGGCAACGAATACACCACTACTTCATCCCAAGAAGAACACTGAACCCGAGAAAGGTTTGATATGCCAAAAGCATATGAGGAAGCCGGCGTAAGCGTCGAAGCCGGTTACGAAGTCGTCAAGCGCATCAAGTCCCATGTGGCGCGCACCAACCGTCCGGGCGTGGTCGGCGGTATCGGCGGCTTCGGCGGCCTGTTCGATCTGGCTTCCCTCGGATACAAGGAGCCGGTACTGATTTCCGGCACTGACGGCGTCGGCACCAAGCTGGTCATTGCCAAGATGGCCAACAAGCACAACACCATCGGCATCGACTGCGTGGCCATGTGCGTCAACGATATTGCCGCTCAGGGTGCGGAACCGTTGTTCTTCCTGGATTACATCGCCTGCGGCAAGAACGATCCAGCACTGCTCGAGCAGGTTGTGGCTGGCGTTGCCGACGGCTGCGTACAGGCTGGTTCCGGTCTGATCGGTGGCGAAACCGCTGAAATGCCGGGCATGTATGACGAAGACGAGTACGATCTGGCCGGTTTCGCGGTCGGCGTTGCCGAGAAGTCCGCAATCGTGGACGGCTCCACCATCGCTGAGGGCGATGTGCTCATTGGTCTGCCGTCCACCGGCGTGCATTCCAACGGCTTCTCTCTGGTGCGCAAGGCCCTGTTCGAGAAGGCTGGCTATACCGTCGATACCGTGCTTGACGAGCTCGACGGCGAAAAGCTCGGCGACGTGCTCCTCACCCCGACGAAGATTTATGTGAAGGCCCTCTCCCCGCTGTTCAAGGCCGGCGTGGTCAAGGGTGTCGCCCACATCACCGGCGGCGGCTTCATCGAAAACGTTCCGCGTATGATTCCGGACGGTCTGGCCGCACACATCAACCTCGGCTCCTGGCCGGTACTGCCGATTTTCGACGTGCTCGAAAAGGCCGGCGAAGTCGACCATATGGAAATGTTCAACATCTTCAACATGGGTATTGGCATGGTGTTGGCGGTCAACGCCGAAGATGCCGATAAGACCATGGAATTGCTCAAGTCCAATGACGAAGCCGGTTACGTACTCGGCAATATCGTCAAGAAGACCGATAGCGACGTCGAACTGCAGTAAATACATATACGGGGGTGAGCCATAACGGCCACCCCCTTTTATTTCCAAAGACTTTCCTGAACATAGGATTTTCCCAAAAGGGACACAACAGGAGGAAACATGAAGGTTCTGGTCATCGGTTCCGGTGCACGCGAGCATGCCATCGCCCATGCACTTATGCGCGGCGGCAGCGTCAGCGAAGTCACAGTGGCTCCGGGCAATCCAGGCATGGAGCTTGACGGCATCCGCACCACGCAGATCAACCCGTCCAATCATGCCGCGCTGATTGATTTCGTGAAGAACAACGGCTACGACTGGGTGTTCGTCGGTCCAGAAGTGCCGCTTATCGAGGGCATCGTCGACGATTTCGCGGGAGCTGGCATCAAGGCGTTTGGTCCGAGCAAGGCCGCCGCGCAAATCGAGGGTTCCAAGGATTTCGCCAAGCAGCTGATGGAGCGTCACAGCATTCCGACCGCAAAGTATCAGACGTTCGACGATTTGGAGCGTTCCACCGCTTATGTGCGTGAACATGGCGCTCCGATTGTGATCAAGGCTGATGGTCTGGCCGCTGGCAAGGGCGTGACCGTTGCCATGGATGAGGAAACCGCCATCGCCGCTCTTGAAGACATTTTCGTCGATCATCGTTTCGGCAACGCCGGTGCGAAGGTTGTCATCGAGGACTTCTTGGAGGGTCAGGAGTTCTCGCTGATGAGTTTTGTGAATGGCACCGATTTCTGGCCGATGCCGATTTCTCAGGATCATAAGCGCGCTTATGATGGCGATAAGGGTCCGAACACCGGTGGCATGGGTGCGTACAGTCCCGTTCCGCAGATCGGTCAGGATGTGGTTGACACCGCTATCGAAACCATTGTGAAGCCGACCGTGCAGGCTATGTCCGATGAGGGTACGCCGTTCACGGGCATTCTTTACGCTGGCTTGATCGCCACCGCGGATGGTCCGAAGGTTATCGAGTTCAATGCTCGTTTCGGCGATCCGGAAACGGAAGTCGTGCTGCCGAAGCTCACGTCTGATCTCGGCGCCGGCATCAGCGCTCTGCTCAATGGCGAGACTCCGGAGTTCACTTGGGATAATGACAACGCCACGCTTGGTGTGGTGCTCGCCGCCGACGGCTACCCTGTCGATGTGATCAAGGGCGCTGCGATTCCTGAGATTCCAGTCGATGAGGATTCCCACGTCTATTACGCTGGCGTGGCTCGTAGCGAAGAAGGTCTGGTCGCCAATTCCGGCCGCGTGCTGTTGGTGGAAACCTCCGCAGCCGACATCAAGGCCGCTCAAGACAAGGTGTATGCGATTATCGACCAGCTCGATACCAAGGGCATGTTCTACCGTCACGACATCGGCGCCAAGGCACTGAACATCTGAATGCACCCAGCGATTGCATACCATCAGAAATGTCTGTAACCATACAATCGCAATCATATATATAAAAAGGACGGCGGTTTTGTGGTCGGACAGAGAGGAGTCCGACTGCAAAACCGCCGTTTTTTAATCACACAACACAGGCAAGCTTATATTGATTACTTCTGCTCTCCCGGCTTCGGAATGAGCAGGGATGCGCAGAACGCGAGGCCGAGCAGAATCACACCGCCAACCATGGCTGCGATGTAGCCGCTGGTCGCACCGCCGGATGCGGTGAACGCGTTCTGAGCAGCGTACAGCACTGCATAACTCAGACCGGCACCCAGGTTGAATGCACCGGAGTTCAGACCAGGCAGGTAGCCCGGATTGTCTTCCGGAGAGAGCACGATGCCCAGACCGTTCAGCATGATGTTGGCAGTACCTGCGTAGGAAACACCCAAAGCCAAAGACATGACCACAAGTGCCCAGATGCTCGGAACGTTGCACACGAAGATGCCGAACAGCACGCCCACAACAGAGACGATCAAGCCAGTACGCAGCACCGCACGGTAGCCGAACTTCGAAGCGAGCACGCCTGCGACCGGACCGAATGCGAGACCGATCAACGCATACGGAGTCAGGGTGGCGAACGATACCACGCTGGCGCTCATGCCGGCGCCGACTTCGGTATCCTGAGCGAGAGCAGGCACGATACCGTTCATGATGGCGAACACGCCGGTCATGGTAAGCAGGGTGGTCAGCAGCAGACCCCAAGTACGACGCTGCTTGAGGTAATGCGTGGTGACCATCGGAGCCTTCTGACGCTTCTCAACATTCCAGAACACCACGAACAGCACGGCTGCAATAACGATTTCGACAGCGACCAGCGCCCAATTGGCGGAGCCCAGCTTCTGAATCTCGTTGATGGCCAGATATGCGGCCAAGAATGCGGCGGCAAGGGAAACCACGCCAACCCAATCCATCTTCGGAGTCTCGGAAGCGGTGGATTCTTCCGCATACACGAACACAAGCACAATGGCAAGCACCGCAACGCCAACCATGACCCAGAACACGGAACGGAAACCGAACGTGCCAGCAAGCCAGCCGCCAAGAATAGCGTCGACACCGCCGATGCCACCATTAACGGAAGTCAGAATAGCCATGAGCTTGGCGTACTTCTTATCTTCAGTAACCTTGGCGTGCAGCATGATCAGCGTCATCGGCACAATCGGACCGGCAACACCCTGAATCACACGACCGATCATCAGCATCGGCACGTTGACCGCGAGCGCGGAAACCACGCAGCCCAAAGCGGTAAGCACAAGAATGCCAAGCAGCACTTTCTTGCGACCGATCAAATCGCCGAGTCGCGGCAGGAACAGCGAGAACACTGCGCACGAGGTGAAGAACACCGTCTGGGTCAAGCCAATCTGCGCATCGGTGGTGTTGAGTTCAACACGCATGGTCGTCAATGCAGGCGAAAGCATGGACGCGTTGAGCTGGAACGCGAAGATGGCTGCCATCAATGCTGCCATCAATGCGACGACGGACTTGCCGCCTTCGTCGAGCATTTTGCTGTTTTTGGTCTCTGTCATTAGAGCACCCCTTTACTTATCTTTCTCTTCTTTCAGCCGATGGTCTTGATTGCGTCGGTTACCAAATCCCAGAATTTGTTGAAATCAAGCTTGACTGCAACCTGGGTGTGGCATTCTTCGGCGCTCGGCTCTGGACCTCGCAGGTCGGCGACGGTCATGCCAAGTGTGAGATCTCCATGGATTTCGACATCAACCGGGCAACGACGGGTAGTCATGACGCTCGGATCAATGAGGTATGCCACCGTGCACGGATCATGGACCGGAGGATCGATGAAATCTTGATTGTCTTGATAGGTCTTGCGGAAGAAGTCCATCAGACCAGACACGAACTTGGCGAGATCAGTGCCAACGCCTTCGATACGCTGCTGCACTTCGGGCGTGCACAATGCCTGATGCGTCAGATCCAATCCGACCATGGTGATCGGCCAGGCTTCATTGAACACGATGTGAGCGGCTTCCGGATCGACCTTGATGTTGAACTCGGCCACGGCACTCCAGTTGCCCACATGGTATCCGCCGCCCATAAGCACGACTTCCTTGACACGTTCAACAATGCGCGGCTCCATGCGGGCAGCCATGGCAATGTTGGTCAGCGGTCCAGTCGGCACCAGAGTGATGGTGCCTGGCTCGTTGCTCATAATGGTGTCGATAATCCAGTTGACGGCATGTCCGGCTTCCAGCGGACGGCTGGGTTCAGGCAGTTCAACGCCGTCAAGACCGGTTTCGCCGTGAATGGAAGCTGCCACTTCCTGCTTGCGCACCAGCGGACGGTCACATCCGGCATGCACCGGCACGTCGGTGGCATGCGCCTTTTCCAGCACTGCACGGGCGTTGTAGGTCACCTTGTCAAGGCTCTGATTGCCACCTACCGTGGTGACGCCCAGCAGATCGATATTGGGATTGCCCACGGCAAGCAGGATGGCGACGGCGTCATCATGTCCCGGATCGCAATCAAGGATGATTTTCTTGGACATTATGGTTCCTCCTTATGTACTCCAACTTTGAACCGATAATGAGGTGGTCGACGATTGACTGACTCCGGCTCATCGGTCACACAACTTGTTGCAAGGCCGGCAATGGCCTTTGATATCAGCGACTTCCGAAACCTTCGAGCAGTTGTTCGGCTGCCTGAAGATCGATGTCACGAGGTGTGTTTCCTGCAAAACGCTCGTCAACTACGGCCTGCGCATTGGAAACGAGTTCTTCAACGCTGATGCCGTAATCCTCAACAGCATGCAGACCGAGCATGCGGTCGCGGAAATCCTTGAACGCTCTGCTTGCGATAATCGCAACCTGCTCGTCCGGCGCATTTTCCGGGTAAACCGCACCTAGAATCTGACCGATCTCACGAACCTTATGCGCACGTACGGGAGCAACGAACTCCATAACCGCCGGCAACGCGTAGCCAACGGCTTCACCGTGCACGATGTGGTATTTCGCTCCGAGCACGTGTGCGATGGAATGCCCCGCAATGGTTCCCGCATTGTTCAGCATCCATCCTGCAAGCGTCGACGCGACCATCACACGTTCCCTGGCTTCACGATCCTGACCGTTTGCCACAGCACGCGGCAGATAGTTGTACAGCAGGAACATCGCTTTTTCGCAAATGGCATCCGTGACCGGACTTGCCATTCGGGAAAGGTATCCTTCCGCGGCGTGGCAGAATGCGTCAAGTCCGCAAGCGATGGTCATTTTTGCGGGCAGTGTCAGCATGAGATCCGCGTTCAGCACGGCATATTCGCTGACTGCCGGATCGGCAAGCACCGCGAGTTTACGACCGGTGGATCCTTCGGTGACCACCAGCGCGTTGGACATTTCGCTGCCGGTGCCGGCGGTGGTCGGAACTGCGATCATACCGTTGCATGGTGCGATCGGCTTGGCTGGATCGGTGTATTCGATGATGGATCCGCCGTTGACACGCACGATGTTGATGCCTCGGGCAACATCCATGGAACTGCCACCGCCGATGGCGATGATGCTGTCAGCCTTATGCGCTTCGAATGCTTCGACGCCGGATTCCACGGTTTCGCAAAGCGGGTCGGGCTTGACCTGGTCGAATACCGCCACATCGACACCGACCTGTTCAAGCTTGGTACGTGCGGCAACGACCAGCGGCATGCTTCCGACGAAGGAATCCGTGACCATCAGCGGACGAGAATAGCCCGCGGTCTGCATGATATCGACCAGAGTCTCCCCTAAATCGTCAGTGCAGACCACTTTGACGGGTTGCAGCAGTTTGACTTCCATAGCCATCGGTCACTGTCCGATCTTTGCGGCCGCAGCGTCGGCATTGATGCAGAATTGACGAACCTTGTCGATGTCTTTCTCCATGTAGCCGCCGTCGTATTTGATGCTGGTCTTCGTCAGGGAGTCCACGCCATACGGCTTGCACTGTTCGATGGCTTCGGCAACATTGTCTGGTCCAAGACCGCCAGCCATGATGACCGGCTTGCCGCATTCGGCCACAATACGGGCGTCAATGCTCCAGTCGTGGGTCAGACCGCTGGCACCAATGCCGGTGTCGGGGGCCAGACCGGAGTCCGTGAGGATGAGATCGCAGTATTGTGCGTACTTCTTGGCACGGTCGACGGCGGATTCATCGTCAACGAGCACGGCCTGCATGAGTTTGGTGTTCGGAGCGGCTTCCTTAAGTCGGGCCGCGAATGCTTCATCTGCGGCGTACCCATCGCCTGCGATATGCAGAATGTCAGGCCGCACCTCTCTGGCAAGCTCGATCATCTCGTCGGGATCGTTGGTCAGCATGATGGCCACGGAGGTGACGCCACGACGCTTGCATTCGTCGAAAATGCGGTGCACGCGTTCGATTGGCACGCGATGTGCCGGAACGCCACCATGCTGCATCGGCACCAGTCCAATGTTATCGGCACCAGCCTCCATGGTTTTGACGGCCTCATCGTATTCGATCAGAGAATAGATCTGCTTGACTACCATTGTCGGTTCTCCTTGTGTTTGTATGGGTTGATGGACGTGTGATGTAGCAAAATTCAGGCGGTACGCACTTCGTCGAGCAACGGCTCGATCTCGCCGGACATCTTCTTACGTATGCGTTCCACGGTGATATCGGGCACTGCTTTTGTGCATTCGAGCGCGATGCTGGATGCTGCCTGCGCAATTTTGCCGACTTCTTCAAGATCTCGATCGGGGTTATCGAAGAAGCTCCAGGTGATGGCTGCCATGCCGGCATCTCCGGCCCCATTTGCCGTGGCGATTTCGGTACGGTATGGCGGCACATGCTTGAAGCTGTATTCGTCGTTTTCGTGTCTCGCGCACAGGATTCCGTTGGCACCCAATGAAATGAATACGTTCTTCACGCCCCTGTCGAGCAAGGTCTTCGCTGCGGCACCTGCCGAATACTGGTCGGCGATACCGATGCCGGTGAGTACGGATGCTTCCAAATCATTCGGCTTGAGCACGGTCATCTTGTTGAGGATCGTGTCGAAACGGTGCGCTTTGACTGTGGAAACGGTGTCTCCGAACAGTGGCGCGGTGACGTGTTCGCCAATCCATGCCATGGTTTCCGGTTCAAGATTGGCGTCAAGCAGGCAGATGGCGGCACCGTTGATGAAGTCGAGGCGAGATTCGAGGAATGCCGGATTGATTTCCTTGCAGATTTCCATGTCGTTGACGGCCACCAGCAGATCGCCCGTATCATCGGTGATGAACATGTAGGTGGAAGAACGGCGTCCTTCCAGCTGTGCGGCATAGTCAAGATTGATGTTGTTGGCCGCGCACGAACGTTCCAGGGTCTTGCCGTTTTCATCGTCGCCGTAGACGGTGATCAGGTATGTCGGCATGCCCAGATGAGCCATGTTCTGTGCGATGTTCTGCCCGACACCACCTGCGGACATGCTGACGACGCCCGGATTCGAGTCTCGGTCCACTACGGTGCTCGTCGGTCTACCACAGATGTCCATGTTCATGCCACCGATGACCACAACGTAACGGTCAGGAACAGTATTTCCTGAAGTCATATCCGCCATGGATATTGCCTCCTACATTTTCGGGGATATATCTGCCTTGATACACCCTTGATGAAACGTTTTATCTTCAATTTAGAGTACAACAAAAGTTTAAGCCAGTCAACTTTTGCTTATTTTTCATCGATGTAACATATGGAAAAATCGCGTGTCTCGCGATTACGAAAGAAACAAATGTAAGACCGCCATACCTGCGTTACTGCAGCAAATCAGCTTTGCGCCGCACAGCTTCTTCAGAAAAATCAGCGCAAATCGACTGCACCTGAGACATATTCATCGCAGCCGCCGCAGACGCATATCTAGCGCATTCCCGCTGTGTTTTATGCTCACGACGCGCCCACACCAGCGCACTCAACGCCGCCGACGCACCACCATTGGTATATCGACGTTCCTCCGCCCTTCCCGGCAAAGACCAGAAAAAGCTTTCATGTTCGCAGCAGTACAGCATGTCCGAATCATCCACAAAAAGAAACACATTACGCACACCGGACCGCAGCAAATGTTCGGCGCAATCTCTGGCACTGGCCTCGTCATGCACCTCAATCCCCGACACGAATTTGGCTTCGGCGGAATTAAGCACCATAGTGTCGATGCGATCGAGCACCGGCGTGATTCGCGCCGCTTTATTAACGGAAACCACGCACACGAAAATCGGTCGACTTGTCTTTTCGCAAACCCATGCTATGGCATCAGACGGCAAGCTCGAATCAATCGCCACCATTTCCGCATTGACGATGGTCTGCTCTCGTTGCGCTAGAAATTCCGGGGTGATTTCCGCACTGATCTGCATATCATCAAGACCCACAATCTGACGCCCCTGCGCGGAAACAACCGACAAGAAGGTGGAAGTAGGCATATGGGAAATCTGCCTGGCATGCGTGATGTCAATGCCGTTGGCATACGCGTCCTGCTTGACGCGTTCGCCGTTCTCATCATCACCATAGACGGAAATCAAATAATTCGGCACGCCAAGCCGGTTCAGATTGTAGGCAATATTGTAACCAATGCCGCCCACGGATGACACAATGCGCCCCATGTTGGAACTTTCCCCAACCACATCCTGCATGGCGACACCGTAATGGTCTATATTGATGGCGCCAACAACAGCCACATAGCTGGGCGGAGTGACGATATACCCTTTGCCTTGGATGTACCCTTTTTTCATCAGGTTGGAGATATGCGCGGCCACCCCTGAACGGGTGATGCCGCACAGTTCCGCAAGCTCGTTTTGGCTGATCAAAGGATTCTGCTTAATCCACGCCAAAATCTGCTGTTCGCGATCGGTTGCGGCCATCTCTTCCCCCTTGCCTCTAGGGAAGATCCATGAAATCGGTGTCTTTCAGGTAGTTCTTCCCTGTGGTGATATCGTACTGAATCAGCTGGTAGTCGGCAAGCAACTGCTGGGTTTCCGCGTCGAAGTCGCTTTCGGCCATGGGATTGCCGTCAGCGTCGAGATAGATGTTCTGACCTTCAGGGATACGGTCCCATCCCTGGATATTGTTGACGACAGGTGGCTCCATGGCGGAGATTTTCTCATGCATTTGCGTGAGGAACGCCAGATACGGGGACACCTTGGCGTTCATATGCTCGGCGGCCTGCGCCACGAAGAAGTTCGGCGACGAATAGTCGGCGTTGTCGATCTCGTTGCCTTGCGAGCTGGACGCCTTGTTGGACCAGATGAAATAATCCGTCAGATGCAAGGCAAGCGAATTGTTGTCGTCTTCGGAAGCGGACGAATAAATGCCCGGCAGATGATCGCCGTAGAACACCACGGTGATCGGCTTGTCGATGGCGTCGAGCTTGTCAAGGAAGTCGGCGGTCGCCTCGTCGGTCAGAGCCGCACCCTTCTGATAGGTTTCGATGGACTCCTTCTCATCGTCCTCCAAAGGAGTGTCCGTAGTGGATTCGGCCTTGAAATCGTTGTTCTTATACCAATCGTGGTATGGCATGTGGTTCTGCATGGTGATGACCTGCAGGAACTGGTTGCCATCGGTTTTCTTGACTTCTTCGATGGTGCTCTCGTACGTCGCTTCGTCAGACACGTACGGCGAATCGTCGATCTTGTCTTGATGCGAGATGACGTCCGGACCGGTCAACGTGTAGAAATGCGAGAATCCGAACTTCTTATAGTTGGTCGCACGCGAGTACATAGACGATTCGTACGGGTGCAGTCCGATGGAATTCTTCGACGCCCCCCACAGTTGGTTGATGGTCGGCGTCCAATGCTCGCTCGGCACAAGCTGCTGATACGGGCTGGTGAGCGACGAATCGAAATTCGACATGCTCAAACCCGTCAATCCCATGTATTCGAGGTTTGCGGTACCACCGCCATATCCGGAAGAAAGCATCAAACCGGAGGTCGTATTCTCTTTGATGGAACGAATGTTGGGCATGGAATCCTTGTTGATCTTAAGCCCCGGCACGCGAGACGGGTCGGAGAAGGATTCGGACAGCACATAGATCACCGTACTGTCGGTCATGTTCTCGGTACGAGATGCGTTGATCTTCTTCGCTTCTTTTTCGTATCGTGCCGCGACTTCCTTCATGGTTTCTTCGGAATAGTCGTCAGGCTTCACCATGACTTTCGGATTCAGCTGCCTGGTGAAGGCGACCATCGGTCCGTTGCGCTGCGCATCGTAGACGGAATCCCACATGGACGGCATGTCCCCCATTGCCGAAGAGAAGGTTTTCGCCCAAGATCCGACAGTGCTCACCTGCATGGAATACAGCGTGAAGAACGTTCCCGGCACGATGATCAGCAGTAGTCGCACGATGGCATTCAGCGAGCGCGACTGCTTGTCGTCGCCACGGAAAAGCTTGCCGTGACGGCCGTCACGATGATTCAGGAATACGAAAAGCGCAATGAAAGCAACGAATATGACGACGGCGAGCAGAATGGTCCACTGTGCGCCTGCCGGCATGAAGCTCATAAGATTGCCCGCATCGGCTTTGAGGAAGTTCAGATCGCTGGGAAGAATCGCCTCATATCGGATGGATACTTTGAAATGTTCGATCACCGCGATAATGAATGTCACCGCCAGAAATATTGGCGTGGCGATCCAGAAGCGGTTGATGAGCATGAGCAGTATCACATACAGCACGCCCCACAAAATCAGGTTGAGCACCGCCACAAAGTTGAGGTTGGTGAACATTTTGGTGACGAAGCCCCAACCGGTCAGCCACATGTTGTTCGAAAGCTTGACGCGTGTAGCGGATTGACTGACGCCAATCTGTAGCGCTGCCACGCCGATGGCGTCGAACACCACAAACAGTATGCCGTACAACCACCCTGGGAATTCCTTACGTTCCTTGGCGGGTGCGTTTGGATCAATCGTCGAGATCCTCAGTTCCTCAATCGTCTCTGTATTCACGGATTCGTTCGTCAAGTGTTTATCTCCACTCGTAACGTGTCAGTTCGCTTCGTTTCCCGCCTTACGGCGACGCCAAGGCACTATTTTCGCGACCATATCTGACAAAAAGCTGTAATGATCGATTTCATCCACAGTTTCTTCTGATTTTCTTACGCATATGCCGATGAAATCGCAAAAGAACGATGAGGGGGTATAGACAGTTCGGATGGCAGTATCTAGTTTTCGTCAAGGATTCCGCCGTCCACATAACCGTTGTTGCTGAAATCGGCGAAATTGTTGAGATCGACGGAATTACCGTCGTGCCTCATTCCGGCAGTCGGGGCATAGTCCGAACACCTCAAGCGTATGCCGTTCGATGGTGAATCCGTATTTCTCGCTGATGCCACGCAGCCAAGTTTCGGATGGCGATTCGATTTCCACGGTTTTGCCGCAATTCGTGCATACGAGATGATGGTGATGCCCGTCATCACCACACAGACGGAACAGCTGTTGGCCTTCCAAACGCACGGTATCAGCCTCGCCTACCTCAGCCAAGGCATTCAATTGACGATATACAGTGGCAAGGCCGACCTTCACGCCTTCGTCTTCCAGCTTGCGATGCAAATCCTGTGCGGAAATGAATTCATCGTTTGCCTTCAACGCATCATGAATCAGTTCTTTTTGTTTGGTGTTGCGCTCCACGCGTCCGTCCGTCAATCTATGTCCGTTCTTGATGGCTTCGCGCGCCGCCCTCCCCTCAGGGAAAGGCTGACGCGCGAAACATGCCGTCATCGGTTTTATTTCAAATCATCCCAGCAGCCGGTCCGTTCAAGATCCGCCACAGTTTGCCTGGTGTCGTCGGTCAGCACGGTGATATGCCCCATCTTGCGATCATGACGCACTTCAGCCTTGCAATAGTCGTGCATATTCCATTCGGGATGCTCGGCGATCAGCGCGCGGGTCGGTGCCACATGCTGCCCGAGCACATTGACCATAACAGCCGGCTTGAGCAGTTCGGGCTGTTCGAGCGGCCACCCGGCGATGCCTCGAATATGCGCGTCGAACTGGTCGAACGAGCACGCTTCGATGGTGTAATGACCGGAGTTATGCGGGCGAGGGGCAAGCTCGTTGACGATAACCCGCTCATCCTTGGTAACGAAGAGTTCGATAGCGAGGATGCCGGCCAGTTCGAAGCCTTGCGCCAAACGCAAAGCGAGTTCGTGCGCTTCCTTCGCCACGTCTTCGCTGACTTCGGCCGGAGCGATGGTCATGTGCAGAATATTGTTACGATGCTCGTTGCGCACGATCGGGAAGGTCACATAATCCTTGCCGTTACCGGCAACGAGAATGCTCGCTTCGAATGCGAAATCGACGAATCCTTCGAGAATGCTCGGCGGGAATCCGCCACCGCGATCGGCACGGGCGCGTACCTTTTCGAGATCGGCATCGGATTTCAGCACGGTCTGGCCGTGGCCGTCGTACCCGCCGGAACGGGTTTTCAGCACGGCCGGGTAATGGATTTCATCGAGCGCCGCATCAAGCTCCTCAACGCTGTTGACGGCCTTCCATGGTGCGGTCGGCGTGCCATGATCGTTGATGAACTGCTTCTCATTGACGCGATCCTGCGTGACACGCAGCAAATCGGTGCCTTGCGGGGCTGCAGACAAGGAACGCACTTCGTCGATGGCGTCGGCGTTCACGTTTTCGAACTCGTACGTGAGCACGTCGGACTTTTCAGCCAGTTCTCGGATCGCGGTGATGTCATCGTATTCGGCAGTGACTTGGAAGTCGGCCACCTGTGCGGTCGGGCAATCCGGAGTCGGGTCGAGCACGCCGATGCGGAAGCCCATGTAGCGGGCGGACAACGCCATCATGCGGCCAAGCTGACCGCCACCGATAATGCCGATGGTGGCCCCTGGCATCAGACGTTCAACACGGCCATTGGTTTCCTCAGACAAGCTGGGCATTGGATTCAGCCACCTTTTCCTTCAGAGAGTCACGATATTCCTGCAAAGCATTGGCCAAACGCTCATCGGTGGTGCTCAGAATGCTCACAGCCAAAAGACCTGCGTTTGTGGCACCGGAGTTGCCGACTGCGGTGGTGGCGACCGGGATGCCGCCTGGCATCTGCACGATGGACAGCAGCGAATCCCAACCGGACAGCGCATGGGAACGCACCGGCACGCCGATGACCGGCAGGGTGGTCTGGGCCGCGACCATGCCCGGCAGATGTGCCGCGCCGCCGGCTCCGGCGATGATGACCTTCAGACCGTTGGCACGGGCACTATGCGCGAACTCGCCCATCAATTCCGGGGTGCGGTGCGCGGAAATCACCTGCTTCATGTACGGCACTTCGAACTGGTCAAGCATCTCGCAGGCATGCTTCATGGTTTCCCAATCGCTCGCCGACCCCATAATCACTGCGACTTCAGGCTTGTTGTCTGCCATCAAGGACCTCCGAAAGAATCCAAAAGAACATGTTCTTGAACACCGTTTACTTTACGCAATCGGCTAGATGTGCAGCACGATTTTTCCGAAAACGTCGCCATTCACGATCTTGGAGAACGCAAGATGCGCGTCGTCGATCGCATATGCGGAATCGATGACCGGATGCAGATCGGCATGTTCCACGAATTTCAGCAAACGTGCGAAATCCTCACGGGAGCCCATGGTATTGCCCTGCACTCGAATATCCTGGAAGAAGATTCTCGTAAGCTCTGCACCCGGCTGGTCGCCAGTAGTCGCGCCGCAAATGGCGATAGTTCCTCCCGGACGTACGGATTTGACGGAATGACTCCATGTGGCCGCGCCGACGGATTCAATGACGGCATCCGCCTTGCGTGGCAGTCGCGCACCCGTTTCAAAAGCCGCATCGGCACCGAGCTGCAACACTCGCGCACGCTTGTCTTCGCTTCGTGACGTGACGAACACTTCCAATCCGGCCGCGTGAGCAAGCTGAATCGCCGCGGTCGACACGCCGCCTCCGGCGCCTTGAATAAGCACCGTGTCTCCCGGCTTCACATTCGCCGATGCGAACAGCAGGGAATATGCGGTAAGCCAGCTGGTACCCAATGCGGCAGCCTCATCAAGATTCAGATTCGCGGGCTTGGCGAACACGTTGGCGCTGGGCACCTGTGTGTATTCGGCCATGGTTCCCGCATACCGTTCGGACAGGATCGAGCGTCTCTCCCCCGGCATCACACCGGCGCCATCGGTACCAACGAAGGTATACAAGACCACTTCGGAACCGGCCTTAAGTCCCTTTCGTACGGGAATGTCTTCCTCCAACACGCCAGCCGCGTCCGTGCCGAGGATCATCGGCGTCTGCTCGTCGGAAAGCCCCACACCTTGCAGACTCCACACGTCATGATGGTTCACGCTCGCCGAGTTCACACGAATGGTGGACCAGAATGGCTTGGTTTCAGGCTCAGGCATAGTGCCCACTTCAAGCACGGACAGCGGATCATCATAATTCGTTCCGGTGGCATATACGGCTTTCATGTTCGCGCTCCTTTGCGAATAACGGCTTTTCACGATTGCAAACACCTCTATTGTGCCTCAAGTTGAGAAGACTTTGCGCTCCTTTGCCCGCAAACACCCTCGTCGGGGCATACAGTGGGATATGATTTCGCACTTGGTTGCACTGATCGTAGGGAAGGGTGATTGCGCACGATGACCGCTGGCATTTTGAGTTCGATTCACACTCCGGCGGACGTACATGCCCTTTCAGCCCAGCAATTACGCGATCTATGCCTCGAAATCCGCGCCACGCTGCTCGACTACGGCAAAAAACATGGCGGGCATATCGGCTCGAATCTTGGCGTGGTGGAGCTCACTGTGGCAGTGCACCGCGTGTTCGACTCGCCCCGCGACCGTTTCATTTTCGACGTGTCGCACCAAAGCTACGTGCACAAAATGCTTACCGGCCGCGCCGAAGCATACTTGGACCAATCTCGTTTTGATGAGGTGACCGGTTTCACGAATCCGCTGGAAAGCGAACATGATTCCTTTGTGCTCGGCCATACCGGCACTTCGATTTCTCTGGCCTGCGGTCTTGCCAAAACCCGCGATATGCAGCGCGGTGCCGCCGGCGAAAGCACTATCGGCAATGTTATCGCCATTATCGGCGATGGATCCCTGAGTTCGGCCATTGCGTTCGAGGGGCTGAACAATGCGGCCGAACAGAGCGGTAATCTCATCATCATCGTCAACGACAACGAAATGTCGATCGCTGAGGATTTCGGCGGTATGTACGGGCAGCTTGCCAAGTTGCGTACGTCGAATGGCATGGCCGAACTGAATCTGTTCAAGGCATTCGGCTTGGACTACCGCTATGTGGAGCAGGGTAATGACGTTGACGCGCTGGTGGAAGTACTGAACGAGGTCAAAGACATTGACCACCCGATCGTAGTGCATATCCACACCACCAAAGGCTTGGGCTTCAATGACGAAACGGAAGCCGACAATGGTTCGGATGGCTGCAATCAGACCAATCCTCAACCTCATGCGGGCCAATGCGAGGCCAACCATTGGCAGGATCCGGAGGCCTCGCTCGGCAAACCGCTCGACGCACGCAAATATTATGGCGAAATGGCCATGGCATCGCTGGAACGTCGTTTCGACAATGAGCCGGGATTGGTGGTCATCTCCCCCGCAACCCCCGGATCGAATGGCATCACCCGAGATTTTCGTGAACGTGCCGGCGCCCACTACGTCGATACCGGTATCACGGAAGAACATGCCGCCGCGTTCGCCGCGGGTATCGCCAGGGCTGGCGGACGCCCGGTGCTTGCGACTTCCGCCACGTTCTTCCAACGCACGTTCGACCAGCTGCAGCAAGAGTTGGCATTGAATCATGTTCCCGCCACGCTGCTGATTTTCGGCGCGGGAATTTCCGGCGCGGACAATACGCATTCGGGCACATTCGATATGACGATGTTCGCCAATGTTCCCGACGTGACCTGTTTGGCTCCCGCGAGCGGCGAACAGATGCTTGACATGTTGGCTTGGGCTACCGGCCCGTCCGAACATGGCGTGGTGGCGATTCGTATGCCCGGCGAGCAGATTCTCGCACTTGAACGTGCCGCCGATATGGCGTTCGACCCGTTGCAGCGTGCCGAAGAGCATGATCCAGCCGTCAATATTGCCGGAGCATGCCCGTTCGCCCGCTATCAGATCGTTCAGCCCGGCAGGGATGTGGCGATTCTTGGACTCGGCAACACCATGCCGTTGGCTGCCGAAATTACGTCGGCACTGGCCGAAAATGATGAAGAACATGCTGCGATTACCGCGACGCTTGTTGACGCATTGCAATATTCCACGATGGATGCCGAATTACTGGCGATGCTTGCCGATGGGCATCGTTTGGTTGTTACGTTGGAAGATGGCCAGCTAGAAGGCGGATGGGGTGAGAAAGTCACCGCATTTTATGCCAATTCCAGTAATACCAAGGCTTCTCACGTTCGTGTGCTGAATTTCGGCGCAGCCAAAGAGTTCACCGACCGAGTGCCTCTTGGCGAGCTTAACGAACGTTACGGATTGACTTCAGAAACCATCGTCTCTCGAATCCGCGGTATTCTCAGCGAATAATCGATACATAAGCGAATTGGCGGGAATGATCGGTATATCTGTGGACCATTCCCCGCCAATCTATAAATCAGCGATCTGTAATCAGCAATCACTGATCATTCTTGATGGCATCCAAAGCGGGAATCTTCACAGCCTTATTGGCCGGGCCGAAACCTGCTACCACACCAACGGCGATCGAAAACAGCATGGCCACCACAAAAAGCCACCACGGAATCACCGAAATGCGAGTCACATCGTCGCCGCCCATAATCGCTTTGCCGATATTCTCAATGCTGAATCCACCCAAAGACGCCATATTGATGCCTATCGAACCAATCGCGGAAATCAAGCAAGCGATCACACCGCCGACAAGGCCGATCGCACCAGCCTCGCACAGGAACATCATGCGAATATCGCGCACATAGCAGCCAAGAGCCTTCATAATGCCGATTTCGCGCGTACGTTCCGACACCGACATAATCATGGTGTTGGCAATACCAATCGCGGCAACGAAGAACGACACCGCGCCGATGCCGCCCAAAGCCAACTGGATGCCCCGCGACTGCTTTTCGATCTCCTTACGCGTTTGCTCAAACGAGGAAGTCTGATAACCGGCGCCCTTGATTTGCGCTTCAACGTCGGCAACGTCTTTGATGTCTTGGGTGTGCACCAGTACCTGATCGTAAACGACCTTGCTCGACGTGTTGGCCTTGGTGTCCCCCGATATTTTGGCGTTCAACGTTTTCATATCGTCGATGCTCATCACAATGCCGGAAGTGAACGCATCATAGTTGTTGGCGGAGGAATCAATGACACCCACCACCGTGTATGGCATGGTAATGGTGGGACTCTCACCACTGCCGGAATCGGATGGCGCCACGGATCCGCCGCCCACCTTGCGGTAGTCGTCGGGACTTTGATAGTTGGCTCCGGTAATCAACGTGATTTTGGAGTTCAGCATATCGAAGAACGGGTCTTCGCCTTCGGATTGGGCGCAACCGTTCTCATCACAGTAATAACTGCCCGCTTCTATACGATGATTGCTCGGATCTGACGCATACTTATCGTAGAACGAATACACGAAGGATTTGCCCGCCAACACTTCGCCGGCACGCATCGGAAGACGTCCGCTGGCCAATTTATAGCCGGATTCTTCCAATTGCGTGGCGTCGACTCCCACCACGTTGACATATTGCGACACGTACCGGGAGCCAGCTCCTTGCGTGGCATCCACACTGTATGACATCGTTTTCTGAGGAAGCACTCCGGCCACACCGGCAATGCTGCGGAAATTCTGCACGGCGTCATCGTCGAGTTTCGCCTGTTCGCCGTCGGCACCGCTCACGCTGGATGACGTTGCCGTGGAATGCGAGCCTCCGCCGTCCGCATATACGGTGATGTCGTTCAGGTTGCCCATGTTTTTGAGCATCTGCTCGTTCTGTTCGTTGATGCCTTGACCAATGGAAATCATGAGCACGATCGAACAGCAGCCGACGATCACGCCAAGTACCGTAAGAATCGTACGCGATTTGCGACGCAGCAGATTCTGCGTGCATGAACGTGCAATATCCGAAAATCGCATGCTCACTCCTTGGCGGAGGGCACGGAATCAATCACCTGGGTCGGCGCGTCAATGGCACCAGCCGTATTAGCCGCACCATCATCAGCACCTGCATGCGAATCGGAGGGATCCCAATCCCAATCGTCATCCTCGGCAGCCTTCTTCGCCTTCTTGCGGCGACGCACAACCACCACAACCACAATGGCGATCACGGCAACGACAGCCACGGCAACGACAATCCACACCCAAGTCGGAATGCCTTGATTTTCCTGCGGGTCAACATCCATACCGGGATCGGCGGGAGCCGGAGCCTCAGACACCGTAATCTTCACCGGCGATTCCTTGGTCTGCTGCTGGCCGTCGGCATCCTCGTACGTCACCTTCAGTTTGGCATCATATTCGCCGGCCGCATCCGCAGTGAAAGCGAATCCGATGGAACCAGAAGCGCCGGACGCCACATTGCCGATATACTGCGTGGCTTGCGTGGCGGTGATGCCGTCACCCTCGATGGACGCTTCGACATTGGATACATCCCCCTTGCCCTTGTTCACGTATTCCATGGAAATGGTGGATTCCTCGCCCGCATTGATGGCGTCTGGAAGCACGGGATCGCCCAGTTCGAAACGGTCGGGCTGCGAAACAGGTACGGAAATCTTGATATCCGAAGTGTTGGAATTGCGGGTGCCGCCATCGACATACTCGTATTTGAAGTTGATATCGATGCCCTGCGCGCCGTTCTTCGCACTCGACAGCACCTGCATGGGCACGGTCTGGGTCAGGGAATAGCCCGCCCACAGCGAATCGTAATAGAACGTGTTCGTACCGCCGGAAATGGCGAAATTCTCACCGCCGTCAACGGTCACGACCATATTGCCGACCGCGACCTTGCCCATATTCTGGAAGGTGAAGCCAAGATCGAAATTCGTGCCGACCGCCACGGAACCGTCGCCATAGGTGAAGTTGGTGATGATGATGTTCGGCACCGGACCGGCCGGCTGCACGGTGGAGCCGCCGTTGTTGTCGTCAGTGCCATCACCGTCTTCGGCGAGCGCCGTCGGCACAATGCAGGTCAGCGCGATGGCGATGGACGCCATCAATGCGATGAGCATGTTGATGAATTTTGCGGAATGGTTGCTGTTACTCATGGAATTTCCTTCTCTTCTCTGCCGTCACGCGTTGTTCATCAGACGGTCATCGATGATGCGTCCGTCAAGTAGCGTTACGATACGGTCGGCATATTGCGCCATATTGTCATCGTGGGTGACGAGCACGATGGTTTGGTCGAGGTCGCGAGCGAACGCGCAGATCATGTTCATCACGTCGGTTTTGGTTTTGGAGTCGAGGTTGCCGGTCGGTTCGTCGGCGAATACGACTTGCGGTCTGGCTGCGAACGCTCGCGCGATGCCGACACGCTGTTGCTGTCCGCCCGACATTTGCGTCGGGTAGTGGTTCATGCGTTTGCCGAGCCCTACTCGTTTCAGCATTTTCTTGGCGATTGCCTCACGCTTGTTTTTCGGCATGCCTTGGAACATCAGCGGCATTGCCACGTTTTCCACGGCAGTCAGATTGGGAAGCAGGTTGTATGACTGGAATACGAAACCAAGATGTTTTTGCCGAAATTCCGCCAATTGCCGTTCATTCAACCGAGAAATGGGCACTCCCCCGATGCGCACGCCGCCTTTGGTCGGTTTTTCCATACCTGCTAGCTGGTTCAGCAGAGTGGATTTGCCAGAACCGGATTCGCCGTAGATACAGCAGATCTGCCCTTGCGGAATGGTGAGATTGATACGTTCCAGCGCCACGACGGTTTCGTCGAGCACCGGATATTCCTTACGCAGATTCTTGACTTCGATGATGGGCCTGCGCGTCCCCGCCATCGACTCTTGCCCTTCATGATCTGTCATAGTCTTCGTTGTCCTCCCCCACACGGCGTCAATACGTCTGTCCCACAACCGAGTTTATACCGTTTTCCAGTTCCCTGCATCCCTTAGGGGAACACCCCGAGAAGCACAGACCCCCGTCTCATATCCTCCTAAAACAACCCTAACTAGGGTGGTTTTCTCGTTTCGTGCCAAAAACACTTCGTTTCGTGCCAGACGGCAAAATCCCTGAATCTCGCAAAAATAGAATGAAAACAACGAGGCAGACATTCGGATGACGTTGTCGGAAGCGTCATCCGCATATCACACAAGGGGAACCATCATGCGTCGTCGTTTTACTCAAACCGAGGTGTATTACCTGAACACCCTGCCCGCGGTGGAGCGAGCTTCCATGGACCGCATCACGTACTCGAAGGAATTTCAGGTGCGTTGCATGGCGCAATATCTGCGCGGCAACGGTCCTACCAGTATTTTCGCCAGCGCAGGTCTTGATCCGAAAATCATGGGAGGCAAGCGCATCGAACGCGCGATCGCCCGTTGGAAAGCCGATCCGAAAATCATGCTTGAAGCACAGACGTTGGCAAACAAATCCGATTCCGGGCAGCGCGATCTGCTGGTGATCACCCAAGCCATGACCATCAAATGGCTGGAAAAGAAAGTCATGGACCTGCAGAAACAGCTTCACCTGCTTGAATCACATGCGATGAACTGCTCACTGCCGAATTCAAACTCCAGGGAAGGTCTTGTCAGCATGGCGTGACATACGCCGAAACGTATGACATGCGTGCGCAAAACACGGTCATTGCCGACAGGCCAATCACATAGACGTGCGTTGCGGTACGGCAACGCGCCAAACAATAATCCCTCCTTTCACCGCCGCGCTCTCCGTCACATATAAGCGGCCGTCTCGAAAGGAGGGATTCTTCATGCCTCTGGAACGTCAGCGAAACATCCTCGCCCCGTATCGACACTCTGCATTTCGTGTATAAAACGCGCTGTCCTTACTCTGCATTTCGTGTAAATGCCTTAATTTTCAAGGAGTACACCATGCTCTTCAGGCGCAAGGCATATCAAACACTCATGGCTTGGAAAAGCCCGTCGAATGGCAAGCGCGCCATGCTTATTGAGGGAGCACGACGTGTTGGAAAAAGCACTTTGGCGCAAGAATTCGCACAACACGAATACGAAGGTCATCTTGTCATCGATGCAGAGCATCGGCACGGCTATTTTGCGACTATTTCGCAGCTTCGTCCGCGGACATCATGGCCTGGGTGATCTGGTCGCGCATCTCGTTGAAACCGCCAGGCGTCGAAGCCGGCAACACCACCGTCTTCGCATTCTGCGACGAGGCGAGATTACGCATGGTGTCGAGATACTGGTTGAACAACACCACATTGTTCACGTCGTTCACGTTCATGCCGACTGCCTGCAGACTCTTGATCTGGTCGACGATACCATTGGCGATCTCACGACGATAGTTGGCCTGGCCTTCACCCTGAAGACGGGTCTTCTCAGCCTCGGCTGCCGCCTGGGTCTCGATCTGAATACGCTGGGCTTCGGCGCGCTGACGGGTGGCCTCCTTCTCGCGCTGGGCAGCGTTGATGGAATCCATGGCGTTCTTGACCTGCGGACTCGGATCGATGGCAGTGATCAGCGTCTTGACCACAGTGAAACCGAAGCGGGACATTTCGTTGCCGACGGTCTTCTGTACGTCAAAGGCCACATCGTCCTTACGGGAGAAGGCATCGTCCAAAGACAATGCAGGAATGGCGGAACGCAGCGCATCCTCCATGTAGGAACGCAGCTGACCAGCCGGATCACGCAGCTCATAGTATGCGGTGGCCACATTGCTCGGGTCAACACGGAACTGAGTGGACGCCACCACCGTGACGAACACATTGTCAAGCGTCTTGGTCTCCAACTGCACATTAAGCTGATTGACGCGCATGTTGGTTTTCATGGCGATACGGTCCACGAACGGGATTCGAATATGAATGCCGGCGAACTGCACCTTGTTGAATTTGCCGAAACGCTCAATAATATAGGCCTGCTGCTGCGGCACGATAAACAACGTGGACAGGAACAGGAACGCGACGATAAGTGCAATGACAAGGAGCGTAATAAGGAACGGCATGACATTACTCCCTTCTTTGGTTTTCTCTCGAAAGCCTGTTGATTGACGGCTTTCCGTAGGTTCTGCAACCATTGCCGAACCCAAGCAAAAACTTACCAAAGAATGCAATCACGTGCAGACAATGTCCGCGAGTTGGGCAAAGTCCATTCGGAAGCCGGACATCGACCGTCCGGAAGCCGACCCACATACGTCTACGAGCCGAACAGGAGACAATTCTCCTTGTCCGACTCGTGAGATGGCATACGCAATGTTGAATCAGATCAGGCCGAGTTCCTTGCATTTGGCTTGCAACTGCGTGGCCGAAGGCTCCACCAGCCATGAGCCATCGGCGAACCGAATCACGGGAATGTGCTGTTGTCCGCTGATCGCAATGGCCTTCTCTGCAGCACCATCCTCATGCTCGATATCATGAAGGCTGTAGGCGACCCCGAAACGGTCTAATGCTGCCTTGGCTCGATGGCAGTCGCCGCACCAGTCGGCTCCATAGAAATCAATTGCCGCATTGTCAATCATAAAATCACTCCTTACGAGGCATTAATCTCATCAAATTTAGGCGATGCCTCAAGCAACATCTTCGTATACGCATCTTTAGGGTGTCGTAACACGGAACCGACAGCTCCATATTCGACAAGATGGCCGTCTTTCATTACCGTCACCTCATCCGCAACTTCCTGAACAATGTCCAAATCTCATACTCATGCCCCGACAATCCCGGATAATGCACGGATTTTACCAGCGGATGCAGCAACAGATAGCTGGAGATCGCACGCGCGTTCTCCTGCTGGCGGTCCATGCGCAGGGCGAGCGTCTGAATACCACGACGCACCGAATCGCATTCGTTCGGCGCAAGCACGCCACCCAAACGATTCTGCGCGAAGTAGACACGTTTGCCCAACCCGTCGTCCTTGACCACCACAAGACCGGCGTTGACTTCGGAATGGCCGGCCAGATACTTGGTAGCGGAATGGATGACGATGTCGGCACCTTGGTCGAGCGGCAGCTGCAGATACGGGGTAACGAATGTGTTGTCGACAATGGAAATCGCACCATAGCGATGAGCGATTTCAGCAATCTTCGTCACATTGTTGACCTGCAGCAACGGATTGGTAAGAACTTCGAAATACACGGCCTTCGCCGGACAACCATGCGCGGGTCCCTTGGCGGAGTGCCCGGAAACAGCGGCATCAAGCGCTTCGTAGTCGGCGGATTCACGGCTCCGGTGTTGTTGTCATTCACCGGCAGGCCATGAACAAGCTGAGTGTTGAATCTGGTCATGATGCGCACCCCCTTGGGTTGTGGTTCATTGCCGCGTGCCATTCACGCGGTCGCTGGTACCCACTAAACCGCATCCTGCGTTTCAACGCGCGCCGCACCTTATCAACGTTGGTTATAGAACGCGCGAATCGCCATAACATTTTCCTGTAAGCAGCTATCAAACGGCGGAGATGCAAGACACCGCACCGCAATCGCAAAAACGTCGCCTGCATAAGGAGCGTGTGTCGGTTTCCTAAGGGAAAGACGTTTCGATGGCAATTGGAGGATGGGACGTCCACAACCGATCGAAAGACGATCGCAAACAATCGGAGGAAAATAGGAAAAGCGATTGTGCAAGCACGCAATCGCTCATCCATGCAAAAAGGCCACGTAGGAAAAATTACGCTAGCACAGCAGTCACCCGGCGCACAGCCTCACGCAACTGGTCCTCGGATTTAAGCAGGCTGAATCGTACGTAATCCTTGCCCACTTTGCCAAAACACGTGCCCGGCAGCGCGGCGACGGACGCACGTTCCAACAGCATGTCGGCAAACTGTTCACCCGTCTGATCTTCAGGAGCGTGCACCCAAGCGTAGATGCCACCGTCTGAATCGAAAACATCAAGTCCGACTTCACGCAATCCACCTGCCACGATTTCGCGACGAGACGCATACCGTTCCGCAAGTTCGGCCACACAGCTCTGATCCGACAGCAGTGCCACAGTGCCCGCGTCTTGAATGCTGGACGTAACCATGGAACCCATTTGATAGTGGTACTGCTTCACATGAGACACAATGTCGTCGTTGCCCGCGATGAAACCGGCACGCCAGCCGGCCATCGCATACATTTTCGACAGCGAGCATACTTCCACCGCAACATCGAAGGCACCCGGCAGCGACAGTATGCTGATTTGCTGCGCATCGACCCCCAATCCCGCATAAGCGAAATCCTGCACGATCGCGAAATGATATTCATGAGCCAAATCGATGGCACGTTGCAGAAACCCACGCGGAGCCTGCGCACCCGTCGGATTGTTCGGATAGTTGAGCACCAGCACTTTCACACGATTCCACACTTGCGCAGGCACCGCATCCAAGTCCGGCAGGAAGCCGCGCTCTGGCAGTGACGGCAGCAGAACCTCCTCGGCACGGCTCATCACCGTCATGCAATGATACGAGGGGTAATACGGATCCGCATATGCCACAGCATCGCCCGGCGAAACAAGCACGGCGAACAGCGCCGCGAGACCATCAACCGCGCCCTCCACGGCAAAAAGCTGTGTTTTCCAATCAACCTCAACACCATACGTGTTGCGATACCACTGTTCGGCAGCCTGCAGAAAACTCGGCTTGCCATCGAACGGCGAATAACGGGCATTGGCCGGATCGTCAACCGCCTTTTTGGCCACTTCTCGAATGAAGTCAGCGGGGAACGCATCCGGATTGCCTTTGGCCAGGTCGATCACGTCGGCCCCGTCCGCAACCGCGGCAGCCACTTTGCGATCCATATCGGCGAACACATTCGGCGGAATCGACTGCGCCACCGTAGTGAACGCAACAGGAGAAACATACGAAGTCATTCATCAACCCTCCCTATCATCGTGCGACTGTATATGCGCACATTCACGCATATACGCAACCATCAGTGCGTCACCTTGCGTGCGAACCAATCGCCGATCCATTGAATGATCTGCACAATGACGATCAGAATAATAACAATCACGACGAGCACGCCGGTTTCGTAACGGTTATAGCCGTATTGAATGGCCATATCGCCGATGCCGCCAGCGCCGATCGTTCCGACCATTGCGGAATAGCCAATCAGTGAAATAATGGTGAGCACCACACCACGAATGAACGACGGCAAGGCCTGAGGGAATACCGCATCCACAATGATTTGGCGTGTGGTGGCACCAGTGGAGATGGCAGCTTCAAGCAAGCCCGGATCAACTTCGGAAAACGCGCTTTCCGCGATTCGCGCAAAGAACGGCACCGCGGCGATCGACAGGGAAATTGCGCCACCTGTCGGCGTGTAAGGATCACCCAGAATCAATTGCGCAACCGGAATAAGCACCACCATGAGAATCAGGAACGGCAGCGAACGAATCGCGTTGACGATGAAACCGACAATAACGTTCAACGCATGATTCGGCGTGAACAAACGATTTTCGGTCAAATACAGCAGCAACGCCACCAACGTGCCCAACACCACGCCGATAATCGCCGACACCACAACCATGTATGCCGTGTCGATCAACGCCTGACCGAGATTGTCTTGAAGGATTTCCAGAGTTTCTTCCATTGTTCTCACGCCTCCTGATTATCCGCAGCTTCGGCGGCCACAACCAGCTGCCCACGATCAAGTTCCCGATAGCTGAACACATGCGTTCTCAACGTATTCAACGCCTGCACCAGCGGCTCCCCCGTGCCAGAAACGAGCACAATCAGAATGCCGATGGCCTGCGAACCGAAATATTCCACATTCGCATGCAGCACGTCGATGCTCACGCCGTAATCCTGCGCGACCCGGCTGATGAGCGGTTCGAGTGCCGCATCCCCCTTGTATCGCAGTTCCACGATGGTGCCGGCCGGCAGCGACGGCACCAGCTGCGGCGGCACCGCAATGCCCAGATAGCATTCCACCAACGCTTTGGTGGTCGGATGCTTCGGCGTGCTGAACACGTCGAAGGTGTTGCCTTGCTCCACTACCACACCGTTTTCCATAACGGCCACTCGGTCGAAAATCTGCTTCGCCACGTCAAGCTGATGCGTGATGAACACGATGGTAATGCCCAGTTCGCGGTTGATGCGTTGCAGAAGCGCCAGAATGCCTTCCGTGGTTTCCAGGTCAAGTGCGCTGGTAGCTTCATCGCACAGCAGGATTTCCGGCTTGTTGGCGAGCGCACGTGCGATGGATACACGCTGTTTTTGCCCGCCCGACAGGCTTGACGGGTAGCTGTCGATTTTGTTTTCCAAACCGACCAGTGCCAGCAGTTCGCGGATGCGTGCCGACCATTGCGCTTTCGGATATCCGCCGGCTTTCAGCGCGAATTCGATGTTCTTGCCGACCGTGACATTGGTGATCAGGTTGAATCCTTGGAAAATAAAGCCGATTTTCTTGCGCAGGTCGCGCAGCTGACCGCCTTTGAGTGCGGTGATGTCGCTGCCGTCGATCACCACATGACCGCCCGTCGGTCGTTCCAGCAGGTTGATGGTGCGCACCAACGTGGATTTGCCTGCTCCGGAGAAGCCCACGATGCCGAAGATTTCGCCTTTTTCCACGCTGATGTTCACATGTTTGACCGCTTCGACGGTTCGTCCGCCTTCATGAAAGGTCACGGACACGTCGTTGAGTTCAATAACGCTCATGGTTCGTTCCTCGTTCCATTCAAGTACGTGTTTACGTTCGTTCGATACGTTTCGTTTGATACGTTTCGTTTGATGAATCTCGTTTGCATAAAGCCCGTATGAGTTTTCCAATTCATACGGGTCTTTGCATATTACCTATCGCCGCGCTGCAGCGGTCACCAAGTGGTCGGCTTGCCGAAATCCTTGAACTCGCTCTTGGCGATGGCGTCCTTGAATTTCTGGCTGACAAGCAGTTTCTTGACGGCCTTGCCGAAGTCGGAATCGACGTCCTGGGTGCGGACCACGAACACTTCGATCACACCATCATCCTGCTTTTCCAAGGCGAGCGCGGAACTCGGATCGAGTTTGGCTGCCCAAGAGTAGTTGCCCGGCACCAGAGCCACATCAACGGTGTCCAAGGAACGGGCCAGCTGTGCAGCATCGATCGTTTTGATTTTGAGGTTCTTCGGATTGGATGCGATATCGTTGACCGTGGCCTTGGTGGCATCGACTTCGCCCTTGAGCGTCACAAGTCCCTGCTGCTGGAGCACGCCGAGAGAACGTGCCAGGTTAGAGCCATCGTTCGCGATTGCGACCGTAGCTCCGTCTTCGATGTCATCGATGGACTTGTACTTGTTGGAATAGATGCCCAGGCCAAGGGTTGGGGTCTGTCCAAGGGAGGTCAGGTCGAGATTGTTGTCGGCGGTGAACTTCTTCAGATAATTGCCATGCTGGAAAAGATTCGCCTGAATGGAACCAGATGCAAGTGCCTTATTGGGCTGCACATAATCGTTGAACAGCTTGGTCTTCAGTTTGAAACCGTCATCCTTCAGCAGTGGCGCGATGACCTTGTCGACCATGTCGCCGTATGGTCCTGCGCACACGCCGACGGTGATTGTGGTGGTTTTGCCCTTCGTGGTGTTCAGGCTTTCCTTGGATGCGGATGCGCTGTTGCCGGAACCGCATGCCGCAACGGAAATAAGCGTTGCAGCGGCGAGTACTGCTGCAACGATTCGTTTGATGCCGTTCGGCTTCTTGAAAATAGCGATGGTCATGGTTGTTTTTCCCTCTCCTACTTGTTTTGAAAAAATACGATTATTCCGTTACCGGCTTACTGGCTTCGACGTCGGCTTTGGCCTGTGCGACGATGTCTGGATTGTGGATGGCGAAGGCTTGTTCGGCGAGATGCACTTCGCGGGTTAGGAATTCGTGCAGCTTGCATTCGTAGCCATGCTCGCGTCCGACTTTGGCGATATAGCCGTTGATGTAGTCGACTTCCGTTGGACGTCCCTTGGTCAGGTCTTGATACATGGACGGATAGTGCAGCGGATGCGCCACGCCCGCGGTGTGCAGAATGGTTTCGACTTCCGTTTCGCGCGTGCCCAACAGTTGGTATCCGGCTGCTTCGGCCGCGCTGTAAGCTTCATCGACCAGCTGTTCGGTGAGCCAACGCGCGTCGGGATGCGCATGGAATTCGCCGAAACGAATCTGGTACATGGTACACAACGTGTTCAGCACCGAGTTGAATACGATTTTCGCCATGCACATGCCGATGAAGTTGTCCACGATGGTCGGGTTGAGCGTGGCCGTTGCGAAATCCTCGTACAGCGCCTGCTCGTGTTTGCGCACCTCGTCAGTCACATCATCCGCGTAGGCACACAGGTTCATGGCCTTGGCATGTACTCCGCCGGTGAAGTTGAAATCGCCGGGGCCATACACGTAGGCACCGATCAGTGCGGTGCCGCCGTAAATGCGGTCTGTGGAGAAGTATTCGTTGAGCTTTTCGAAGTGTCCATAGCCGTTCATGGCGGAGAACACGATCTGCTTCTCATTGAACAGATGGGCGCAGCGCTTGAGCACGCCGTCAAGCTGCATCTGCTTGAGGAACACGATCCACACGTCCGGCTGGCCGGCGTATTCCTCCGGATAGTACACGTTGATCGGCACGAGATGGCGGTCTTCACCGTCTTGCGACGCGTAGGCACCGCCCAGCTCGCGGATCTTCTCGACATTCGGCTTCCATGTATCGACGAAGTCGACGTCTTTGTGCGCGAATTCCTGCAGCAGCACACCGTACTGGATGCCCATTCCGCCGGCACCGATCACTGCGTACTTCATGTTCCGCGCTCCTCTCTCGTAAAACATCTCGCTTGTTTTTCAAGCCGACAATCACAAGATATCGGAAAAACAACATGGCAACATCGGCGTGGCTATATACG
>ERZ773134.240-NODE-240-length-57011-cov-6.675715_pt1 | contig 57011 bp, 70 predicted proteins | sample MGYA00580856_ERZ773134 | MGnify/ENA primary metagenome ERZ773134 (study PRJEB29015, sample SAMEA2737823) | human gut metagenome | biome: human gut; feature: human-associated habitat; material: faeces | place: China | collected 2012 ... | reverse complement strand
CATCACAAATTTATCCTTTCTATTTTACCCCCCCCCAGATGCAAATCTAAGGTAATCGGAACAGAGGTATTTATCGACAGCGCAGCCAGTAACGTTTGGCCGTTGGAATATCGGGAAGCTAAATCGGAAAGGCTAACTGCGATTTTGCGGGAGAAAGGCCGCAAGGCCGTAGAAATGGAAATCCTTTTCGACTATTTTTCCGGGATGATGCAGGGCGGCAGCAGATTCCCGAAAGCGATTGAAGCCGCCGAAAAAGACGGAGCAATTACCGACCATCGGAAACAATATGACAAGTGCCGTATCGACCCGGTATATCGGGAGCAGTTTCTAAACACCTTACATGCTTACCTATCCGGGCGCATCTCGCCCGTCCCATCGGCAGAAACACAGCCCGAACATGCTACACAACAACAATTATTTTAACTTGTAATCCACCCAATTTATGAAAACGAAAGAAATCCCCTACTTCACTCGGTCAGTAGACCGCGCAGAAAAGCGATTCGCCGACTATAAAGCCCGCACCGAAGCGCAAGCCCGCAACCTCGGTTTTGTCTGCGCAGGAAACTTGGGGAAAGGTAGCCGCAATCGTTTGAATACCATAACCGACAAGAGTGTACGCCTATATTCGGCGTACACCCTGCGGCGGCTGTTTCTGAAAATGTATCGGCTGGAGGATAACGGCACACGTATATTCTGGGCGGAATTGAACGACATTCTGCGAATCTGCCAAACAGAAGCGTCCCCTTTCCATAATTACGATTATTCGTCCTTTGCTTGGGACGATAGCGATCTTGAAGATAAATACAACGCGGTGCGACACTTCATCGACCAATACGGCACGGCAACCGACAAAAAATATTTACTCCCCAAATTCATAATTTAGACCGATGAAAGATCAGCAAATAGACGCTCTTGCGTTATACAAAGCCTATTATCGCTTTTTGCAGGAGGAACCCCGCGACACCGCCGGGGACCTCCGCGAAACGAATCCCCACCGCATAAACATCCGGCATTTCGAAAACATGGTCGGGCGGGAAAAAGAGAACTTTTTAGGGCAGTACAGGTACGCAAAGCACATCGGGTACGTGGCCGAACATATGCGCGTCATGGTGGACGATCCCCGGCTCGGCGGTCATTACGAGGTGATGATCGACAAGCAGGGAGAAATTAACCCTGACCGTTACGCCGAACTTTGCCGCCAATACCGCGAGGAAATGCAGAAAGCCGCCCGGATATACGCTTCAATACTCCAGTACGAGGACTGGATAAACGAGGAACTGCGGACCATCGACGCCGAACGGGCTGCCGCCGCGCTGGACAAGGTGAACTTTCAGCGGGCGCGGAACAGCATCGTTTATCCCGCAACTCCCGGCATCGAGCAGACCCTATTTTAGCCCCTAAACTTTATAACCATGCAAAAATATTTCGAAGAACAACCGACGACACGGCCCGAACAGGTGGCCGTCATAAAGACCAAACTAAAAGCCCGGTTCATGCGCCGTTATCCGACACTCGACCGAGTGCCGAGGGAACTGATCTGTTACAATGCCAAAGACCCCTATGCACACGCGATGATGCAATATGAAAACATGGAACTATTCCGTTTTATCCGGCTGGAAGATAACAGTCTGGTCGGATTCAGGACCCGCTGTCCCGCATCATTTTATAATGAACCCGAAATCGTAACCGTGCAGCCCCCAACCCCGCAGAGAGTAGCCAAAACCGGGGTTGCGGCCCCGGTCTACTTTCTTTCGTGATTGCAGGGAAAGAAAGTAGCAAAGAAACCCCGCTGTTACTTACAGTTTACTAATAAATATATATGATATACACTCCAATCAAACACAATTTATTATCTTTGTTTGGATAGATTGCTAACCGATAATATTCAAGAATATGGATTGGAACACAATTATTGCATCGCTTGGCTTATCAACAGTAACAGTAACCTCGGTAATCCTATTTGGTGGAAAAACCCTCGTAAATAGGTGGGCTGAACGGGGGAAGATTAAGTTGCAAAAGAAGCTGGATGAACAGCTCGAAACACATAAAGCCGATTTGATACGCACAACAAACGACCTGCAAGAGCGATTGCGCATCGAATATGGAAGTCTTTATAAAGAGCGGCTTGAAGCTATTAAAAGCATTTATGAAAAACTGTACGCCATTGACTGCTTTTTGAAAAAATATCGAGGATTGCCCGACCATAATCCCAACATATTGCAAGAAGAATTAGAGGGTATAGAAAGATATTTAGGTAGTATTGACATTTGCATTAGGAATCTGGACAAGGAGGTAGGAAACGCTTTGATATATTTTTCAGAAAATGATGCTGTTCAATTAAATCATGTTGTGGAAGAATTAAATAAGTTACTGCAGGCAATTATAAACTGGCAGGCAAATGTGGATGAAGGCTATTACGAAGGAAAATCAATAAACAAAAGTGTGGAGGATATGAAAAATGCCAATATTCCCCAAGCTATTGATTCTGTCCGCAGACTTTTCCGACAGTTGATCGGGGTCCAAACAGGAAAAAATGTAAATTAAAGAAAAAGGGCAGAAAATCTGCCCTTTTTCTTTGTTTCATGTTTAAATTTAATCTGGAAGTAAATATCGAACCGAAGCAAAGAACCTGCTCTAATTATTTCATCTTGGCTCTTATATAGGAAGATTTCGCACAAACCTTGTCAATCCTTGTGCTGAAATATTCTACCGCATCCATATACCTTATAAAAAATGGATTGGAAACTACATAATACACAGTATGACATGCAGAATCCAAAGAATGCAGCAATGCCATGTTAAATAAATCCAGTTCCAAAAATTTGCTCATATCACCTCTTTGCGTTTTCAGCATCATGCTATTTACGGATGAAGCTACAATATCAGCTAATTGCAAACCTTTTTCCACTTTTGAATCGGCATGAGATAAACCCGTAACTACTCCGTTCCATGAGTAAAGACATTGATCTGGTTTTGGGCCTAAAGGTATAACAGGCTTTTGAATCCCCCGAAAAAGATCAAAAAGGCAACGATATGCCGGCTCAAATTGGTACTGATTATCAACTATTAATTCGGTCGTTTGTCCGTTCATAAGACAATGAGGAACGAGCATCTCCACCAATCTATTAAATCCCGAAAAATTAGGAGCGCGTTTCGTACTGTCCGAAATTGAATCCAACGGAGTAGACACGGTATGCGTACCATACAAATCATCGACTAATTCCTCAACATGTGGTTTTGCTCCTTCTAAAAGAGATCTATATTCCTCATTATCGGTGATACTGAGTAATTCCTCAATGACAGGGCCAAAGGCTTCCGGAGGTTGTGGCGTTCTGAATAAATCCCATACTTTTGCCCCTAACTGATCACTCATACGTTCTGCAAAATAATTTGCGCCTTCGATTTTCGCATCGCGGTTATTTATCCATTTATAATCCTCGATGTCATTGTAAACGTAATCGAAAAAATTGTCCACTATCATAGCACCAGCCATGAAGCGTTTTTCAAAGATAATAATGGATATATCCCCGTTTTGCCGTACTATTTCTTCTATGATCGTTTGTAGCGCAATCGCCTTTTTTGCACTTTTTGACCAAGAAGAACCTTTTATTTCGGTTTCGGTAGCTTCCTTACATGAATTAAATTGTTCATCCAATGTTTTCAAAATTACCCGCTCTTGTTCCGTATTGAGCATTACACCTGCCATCACGAAAATCGGTTGATCAGTAGACATAATATCCGACCCGGTTTGTCCAGCTTCATCTATATAAGTTTTCATAAGCAAATAAATTTCTATCTAAAATACACAAAAAAAGGACAAAAAAAACTTTTGTCCCTTTTTTACCATGTTGTCTCAAACTACAATAAATCATTTGCATCTACTTCATACCCCAGAGCTTTCAACTCTCTAACAATTCCCATCCCCCAAGCTCCCTTGTTATCCATTGTGGTGTAGATAATGCCGCCCAAGTCGCCCGGTGTTTCAATCTCGCCCTTTACTAACGCATGAACTCGATTGCGACCTAAACAACCCATAAGCAGCCCATGTTCAAATACTACATTTTGCCGCGCTCGCGCTTTTATATCCGCTTCACACCCGGCGGCATACCCTTTGTCGCAAGGCGTATAAAGCACGATTCCATATCCAATTTCGTTTGGTTGCGTCCGGTCGATTAATTTTTCTATAATGGTACGCCCCTCGTTTGCTTGCTCTCGGAGTACAATAGGGTTGAATTTTAATTTACGCAGAAATTCCTTAACCTCGGAAATCGCCAAATTATCGTGCCCATGCACAATAAAAATATCACGGGAAAGTTTCTGTCCCACGGCTTTCTGTTCGATTTCTTTATTCGGTATCATCTGCTCGCATTCCTCTATAATCGTGCTTGTCTCATCTTGCAGATATGTTGTATTGTCACACATGCGGCCTAAAAGTATGGCATCTGCTGAGAAATGAAACATCCTGTTTTTATTTATATTGTCAACGAGTTTTTGTATAGGAATCAGCGTGCTATAAATAATGAACTTATTTATCTCGTCTTTCACAAACTCACTGCCGCCTAATCTGAATTTCTCACCTGTCAAAAAAGGAATGACAAACCGAGTTTTGATTTTATCTGCCGGAATATCTTTCTCATAATAATTCTGGCCTCCCCTTTTTGCCGCAACTTCGGCCCGTAGCTGACAATATATGTGGTAGTACATGATAGACTGTTTTTTGCAAAAATAATATATTTTCTTTATATAATTTGCAAAATGGGCGGCTATTGCGCCGCCCTTTGTTACGTTTCATTCTGGAACTCGATCTGTAACTCCCGTGTCTGGCCGAAGTTATCCATGACGATGAATTTCAGCGTTGAATTTTTGTCCGACGTGCTGCGGTAGTAGAGCGTGAAAACCCCGTCCTGCAGGTCGGCAATATCATCCAGAGCGCAGAACTCCCGGTTTACCAGCCTTGTATTGCGGGTGTCGTAAACGATACCCTCGCCCTCGATCTGAACGTAACCGATTGAAAACTCCGCATCGGCATAAAACCCCTCACGGGTAAGGTAGAAACGAATTTCGACAGGTTTTCCCGGCTTAATGGTCTTTTGCAGATACCAAGTCGTTATGCCGAAATCGTAGGCTTGCTGTACGTCGATCTTATCGTTACACGAGAACAACGTGAGCAGCGCGGCGCACAGGCCGCTCAATTTTATAAATTTCATAATGTTGATTTAATGGTTATCTAAATTTGTTGTTTGCCGGATTCTCGCAGCGACCTTTTCGACAATCGGCGGGCTGACGGCATTTCCCAGCAACGAGTACCGCTGCGTGCGGGAAATCGCCCGCACCTCTCCGTCATAGACGCCATAGCGCGTAAAATCGTCCGGAAAGCCCTGCAACCGCTCGCATTCCGTTTCTGTCAGCAACCGCAGCCGCCCCTCATGGATAGCTTCCAATGTCCCGTTAAATTGTTCGCCCCGCTGGAGTTGCAATACATAGGTAATCCAGTTCGATGATTGTCCGTAGCTCTTTACAAGCGTACCACAACAATCTTTATCCTCCGGTCCATCTTCTGCCTTTTTTTCAGACGAGAAAACACTTTCGCAGACAGGAAATACTTTGTCGCGGCATTTTTCTGCAAGACGCCCGACAAGGTAGATTCTCTCCCGATTTTGGGGTAATACCCATGAAGTATTAAGCAGTTGCCATTCGATCTGATAAACCCCAATGTCGGCAAGGGCCTTGACGATAGCCCAAAAATCCCGGCAATGTCGTTCGAAGAGGACGCCCTTAACATTTTCCCAGATAAAAATGTCAGGTCTAAAGTAGTCAATGGCCTTAATCGCGTACCGTATGAGTGAACTTTCTGCTCCTTGCAATCCAAGGCCGTTTCCAGCAGCGCTGAAATTCTGGCAAGGCGATCCGAAAGTGATAATATCGGGACGTTCAATGGAAGTTCCTGTAATGTCGCAGACTGATCCGACGTGTTGAGCATTTGGGAAATTGTGTTTGAAGTTAGCAATGGCATGACGGTCTATCTCCGAAAAATAGACCTTATCAAAGGTAAATCCCGCTTGATGAAGCCCCAGCGAGAAACCCCCGATGCCTGAAAATAATTCCAGTAAATTCATGCGCGGTTAATTGATGATGAATTTGAACCCGAACCCGAACTGCGTGTGAAAGGTCCCGACCGTGGACCCGGCCAAAGCCCGTTCCCGGACGCTCACCAAGAACACGACCTTATCGCACAGATAGGTTTCGACTTCAGCCGTAAGCGTCCCGCCGTACAGGAAACAATCGGCATCCCGGAGCCGCGCCCCGTCATGCAGCAGTTTGTTGCCCCAATTCGAAGATTCGTACCCGGCAAGCGCCGAGAACCCCACCGACAGCACGACGTTCCGGCCCCGGTCTGCGGCAAGCGGAACGAAATACCCGGCTTCGCCCGTGAACTGCGCTTTGGGCACGACCTCACCCCGGTAAGTGTAATCCTTTTGCAGATATTCCAGCCCCACGAGCCAGCGCGTCGAATTGCGGTTATATCTGGAGAACGCCACACCGCCGTAGAAGTTGGCTCGCCGTCCGGCTTTCACGAACGAAAAACCGTCCACCCAGCCCGCCGTGATCTGGATTCCCTTTTGTTTGGGAAGCCCTCGCTGCGCGTGTACCTCGCCGGGCCACAGCCCGAATAGGCACACCGCCGCGAGTGCTATGATGATGTACTTTCGCATGGCTACCGGGTTTTCAGATCGTTAATGAGTTTCGCCCCGACCAGTTCCACGTTAGCGATGTTGAACGACTGATGCCGTCCGCCGCCCTTTTCGAAGATTTCGACCGTCAGCACCTTGTCGTCCGGGAGCGTCATTTTCGGGAACACGAACACGTTGCGAACGGTTGCTTTTCCGTCCACGGTGTTCTGCTGGCTGAACACCCGCACCGGATTCACATAGGTTTCCTGAACAGCGGTTCGTTTGGCGACTTTCTTATCCACGACCTTGAAACGGATGAAATCTATGTCGTAGGACACATTCGACATGTTACGCACGGCGATATGGAAATACATGAGGTCCTTATGAATGTAGACCCCTTTCAGGAGGGTTTGAATCCCGAACTGTTTGGAGCCGACGGACTTGATGTCCGAAGCGTTTTTCTTGTAGATCGAATACATGATGCGGTTTACCAGCACGGGCGTTTCGCCGCCCAGCTCCGAGAGCCGCACGAACAGTCGGTCGTTGGCATACTCCGCCGTAGGGTTCTTGCGCAGCCAGTCGTCCATTTCCACGGATAGCTGGCCCGGCTCGTCAGAATAGGTTACATTGAACGTGTAGAAACACCCGTCGGCGGTTATGACCGAGAAATTCGTTTCGCCCGGAAATCCCGCAACGGCGGATTTGATGCGCACGACATTCTCCGCGCCGCTGGCACGGCCCGCAATGATGTCGTTGCTGCCCAGATCGACATACTGCACAGCCGCCGGGAACAGGACATGCACGGTTTTGTTATACGTTACTTCGATGTCGTAAGGTGCGACGATCTGACTGGAGTGGAATGCTTTTGATTCGGCGGTTGCACTTTGTGCGAAGCTGCCGAGCGACAGGCCCACGGCTGCCGCGAATGTCATAATAAGATTTTTCATGTTGGTTTACTCTTTTGAAATTAATAATAACTGATAACCTGCTTTGAGGTTGATTTTTACTTCCCGCATCTTTGCGTTCAGGTATTGGCTGCCCGCGGACATTGCACCCCGCACAAGGTCCATTGCGGCCTGCTGCCCGGCGTTGTGTGTAACCGATATGCTCGATATGCCCGACGAACCGACGCTTGCCACGGCTTCCTTTGCCGCTTCGCGCTCTAACGAGTTCGGGATATTAAGCCCCGCCTGTCCGTCCGTGTCGTGCGCCGTGAGTTGTACGGGGATGATGTTGCCCCCGCTTTCGATACTTCTCACGGTGATAGAAAGCCGCTGCCCCTCGATGCCCGCCACGCCGAACACGACCGTATTGGTCGGCAGGACATAGCGTGCAACCTGCATCGGCTCCAGCAGCCGCAGCCGGACAACAGCCCCCGCCGTTATGACTTGATCGGCGTCAATAGCCGCGCGAATCGCGTTGCGGTTCTCCGCGACACCCTCCCCGACGGCGGTGTTAAATCCGTAGTTACGGGGCTTGCCGTATTGCGCCATGAACGCCGAATCGCTTACAGGCTGCGACAGCCCCGACACGGGGTTTTCCGCCGTGCGGTGCGCTCATGCCGCGCGGTCTTTCGACTTCTCAGAGGTTGCGCCCGGTTGCGGTTGCGCCTGCGGCTGGCCGCCCAGATACTTGGACGCAAGGGCATAGCTGCGTTCCATATAGTCCAGCGGGTCGGGCTTTTCGCGCGACTGTTCCAGCTCGGCAGAGAGTTCCGCGACCTGCTTTTTCAGCGCCGCGATCTGCGGGTCGGTGCGGGGCGTGGCATAAAACGAGTTCATTTCCCGCGTCAGGTCCCGGTAGGTGTTGCGCGACTGCGCGATCTGGTCGGGCTGGGGCTGCTCACGCTTCGGAGCCTGCACCGTATCGCCCGACAGCGAGAACGTACTTTCAGCCAGCGTCCGCACACGGGCGTCGTGCTGTTCGTTCATCTGTTCGCGCTCCATCGCTTTCTGCTTGTTGCCCTCGATATTCTGCGTCTGGCCGTCCGGGATGTTGAAATTCAACCCGCCGACCGTGGCGGGGGCTTGCTCCCCGCTGCCGCCGAAGATCAGGTACAGGCACAGCACGAACGGCAGGCACAGCAGCGCAATGACGAGATATTTGTTTTTCTGCGGGGCGGATTGTCCGCCCGGATTCTTGGTCTTACCTAACATAGTTTACGGTTTTAATGGTACTGATACTTCGATGTGTTGTGCAGGCAGCGGTTCGGAGTGCCCCGAAAGGCTGCTGACGATCATCCATATATCCACGGCTGCGAACAGCAGCAGCGCGGTAAGGACGATATACAACCGCTGGCGCGGGGTGCGTTGCTCCAGATAGTTCTTCAAACGCCCCAACGCCCGATCTTTCACCTCGCACAGAGGTTTGAGAATGTGCTTACCTTTCATAGCGATTCAGGTCTTTGTTTTCCAATACCGTGAACCGTTCGATGATGAAGCCCTGCGGGTTGTTGTCCGAACGAACGGTGTTGATAAGCTGGCAGGAGGTGACAAGGCTGCGCTCGGTGATATAGCTTTCGCGGATAATCTGCTGCCGGGCATAGGTTCGAAGTTCATAGGGATAGTCGTTGAAGTTCCCGGCGATGCTGTCTACCACAATGCGCTGGCTGACGTTGCCCGCGATCAGGCGGTTGAAGAACCCCTTTTCCGAGAGGTCCCGGTAGTACGCAATCGCCGACTTGTCGGCCAGCATCATGGCGCGGTTGACGTTGCTTTCGATGGCCGCCTTATCCGGGGCGAGCGTGAAGAACAGTTCGTGAAACCGTTTGACATGTTCCCGCGCTTCGACGGGGCGGTTTTGCCAAAGGTCCTGCGACAAGGCCAGCATCAGGCTTTTGCCGTTGTCCAGCACGTAAATCTTCTGACGCTGCTTTTCGGCGTAGCTGTACGACCTCCATACGGCGACGACCGTAATCAGGGCACACAACCCCAGAAACGCCATCGAATAACGACGTAACTGCTGGTAGGCTGTTTCGATGTTTTTTAATGCTTTAAATTCCATGTTTTACAAGTGTTATTATTTCATCAGGCCCCCGGACACATTGCCCGTGGCGGCTCCGGCAGCTCCGGCGGCGACGTTCGTAGCTCCGCCGAAAACACCCGTAACCTTTTTGTTGTAGGCCCCGGTTCCTGCGGACTGCACAATCCAGCTTGCAACGGTCGGAATCGTGAAGTAGCCGATAATCGAGATAAGCAGGAAAATCAGGTAGACTGAGTTCGCAGAATCCGGCAGAAAAGAGTGATCGCCGATCAATTCGATGTCCCGGTCCAGCGACAAAACCTGAATCTTCGCCAGCATGGCGCTGAACAGATCGGCGATAGGCAACCAAAGATAGACCGAGATATAGCGCGAAAACCAATAGGTCAAGGTCGATTGAAACCCGTCGTAGATGCTGATTGCAAAAGCAATCGGCCCCAGAATCGTAAGGATCACCAGATAGAATGTCCGCAGGGTGTCGATCACCAATGCCGCAGCCCCGAACAGGATTTCCAACAGCCACCGGAATAATTGAAGCACCCAATATTTCGTACTGAAAATATGCGTTACCTCATACAGCGTATCCATGACACTTTGCGTCGGAACATCCAGCCCCAGCGCCCGCAATTCGGCGTCGTAATCCTCGTTCGGGTCTATTACGCCGTATGTCTTGCGGCGTACAGCTTCCTCCCATTCCAAACGGTCTTTCTTCTTTTGAAGTTCTTTCATATCCAGCAGTTGATCTTTCAGGATATGATTCGTGCCGACGACCAGCGGTTTTAAAATTCCGTTGATCGAATTGACGACGATAGGACGAAATCCGATAATGCACAAGCCGATAACGAACGGCCGCAACAGACTGAATACGTCGATGGCTTCGGCCCGCGCAAGGGCCTGCCAGACCCGATAGCTGATATACAGCAGCGCACCCAATCCGGCGACGGCCGTAGCGAACGTGGCAATATCGTCCGTTAGGGGCGTCATCTGGTCGTAGAGGTTGCGAAGAATTTTATGCAGGCTGGTGAAATGAATATCCATCCCGTCAGATAAAGGCATTACCATAGCTACCAATATTTTTCGTCCGCCGAACCGTATAAATCCAACACCCGCTGCGTGTCGTTTTTCCGCTGCGAACGCAGGTACGAAACGGAGATGTTTTTGCGCGTGTAGTAGACCATCAGATCGCGCGTGTGCGTGAGTTCGCCGTGCGCTTGGTCGATGCGGTCCAGTCGTTCCTTGTCGGTCATGGAGTAATCCGTCGGATTGACGATTTCTTTCAGGTCTTTCAGGGAGTTCATGCCCCGTTCCAGAAGTTTATTATACCCCGCGGCAATGGCCGAAAGTTCCTGCGACGAAAAATTGTCGTCCGTGAGCATTTTGTCGTAACTTGTTACGTAGATGTCCGAGAGTTCCCCGACCAGTAGAATGGACTGCTGCACCTTACGGGCATCCCGGACAAGGTGCGTAACATTGCGCAGGCGGTCGTAATACTCCTTGCCCTGACGGTAGATTTTCATGGTTTCCTTGAAGTTGCCGATCATATTCTCCGCCGTGGTCGAAGTCTGCACCAGCTCCGTAACGGAATTGACGATGCTTTGCGTGATGTTGGCCGCATCCGTCACCGGAATCTGCGCCTGCGCCACTCCCGACAGGAGCAGCGCGGCAAAAAATGATAAAAGGATTCTGCGCATGGCTATCCGAAAATTTGATCGTCCCGCAGGAATGTTCCGTAGCCGGGAAAGGTAATGCTGTCATGCAGCGGGTTCGTGGTGATCGTATGCTCCACACCGTCGTAGCAGGCTTTCAGCACGTCGCCGTCCACGCGGACAAAGACCCGCAGCAGGCGCGTCCGCTTGCGGTTCAGCGGCGGGGCGTAAATTGCCGCATTGAATCCCTCCGGCAGCTTGGAGATAATAAGTCCCCGGTTAAGGTCCGGGGTCGTCCAACCGCCGCAGATGTAATCCCTGCGGATTTCCGCACGGCTCGCACGCACGTCGTCGGCGACGGCGGCAAGGCTTTCGGCAGCACGGCAAAGCGTCGCCGAAAGATGTTCTATTGCCGTTTCCACGGCTCTTGTTTTCTTACTCTTAAACATGATTTTGATTTTTTAGGTTCTTTTTTTCTTTGTTTTCGGCAAGCTGTTTTATCGCCAGTTCGATGTCCCCGTCCAGCTTGTCCGCGAGCGAGAACAACTCCACCTTTTCCCTTTCCTCGGTGGTATAGGTGTAGTATTCGGCCGTACTGACCTCCGTAGCGTAAACCGCGGACTGCGTACCGCCCAACCCGATCCAGACCTCTTTGTACTTGCGTCCGGGGTCATTGGCAAGGTTGATAGACAGGATTTCGGACTTTTGTTTGTCCGTCAGGCCCAAAAGCGACTGGATGGCATCAAACTTATTCATGTACTTGCGCATATCCAGCAGGATTTTCGTGTCCGAGTTCGCTATGATCGCTTCCTTAACGATTTTCGAGGAAATAAGGTCGTCCACCTCCTGCGAAACAGCGCAGATTTCACCGAAATATTTTCTGGCCGTTTTGAATAGATATTTGATATACTGCCCCATAGATGCACTTGTAAGGGCTTTCCATGCTTCCTCGATAACGAGCATTTTTCGAATACCTTTCAGCCGCCGCATTTTGCTGATGAAGCACTCCATGATAATCAGCGTCGTAACGGGCAGCAGAATCGGATGATCCTTGATATTGTCCAGCTCGAACACGATAAAGCGCTTGTTCAGCAGGTCGATATTCTGCTCGGAATTGAGCAGGTAATCGTATTCGCCACCTTTGTAGTACGGTTCCAGCACATTCAGAAAATTCTCGATGTCGAAGTCCTTTTCCCGGACACGTTTACGTTCCAGCAATCCGCGGTACTCCTTGTCGATGAACTCATAGAACGTGTCGAAGCACGGGCGCAGGTCGTCATACTTCTGAATCTTCTGGATGTAGAGATTGACGGCGTTCGACAACGCGACTTCCTCGGCACGGCACGGCGGTTCGTTATCCCGTTTCCACAGGGTCAGAATCAACGTCTTGATGCTCTCGCGCTTCTCAACGTCGAAAACATTGTCGTCCACATAAAACGGGTTGAACGATATAGGCGCTTTCTCGTCGTAGGTGTAGTAAATCCCGTCCTGACCGCCCGTGCGCTGGTTGATAAGCTGACATAATCCTTTGTAGCTGTTGCCAACGTCGATCAGTACGACGTGTGTGCCCTGCTCGTAATACTGACGCACCAAATGATTCATAAAGAAAGATTTGCCGCTCCCGCTCGGCCCCACGACGAACCGATTGTAGTTCGTAATGACACCTCTTTTCATCGGTAAATCCGATATATCCAGATGCAGCGGTTTACCCGATACCCGGTCCACCATTTTTATCCCGAACGGCGAGGGCGAATCCCGGTAATTCGTTTCTCCGGTAAGGAAACACAGGGCTTGCTCCAGATAGGTATAAAAACTTTCTTCGGCCGGGAAATCGCTTTCATTGCCCGGAATACCCGCCCAGAACAGCGCCGGAACATCGACCGTGTTGTGCCGCGGCTTGCACTCCATAGTCGCAAGCTGCGACCCGACATCCGATTTAATGCGTTTCAACTGCTCCGCATCGTCCGACCACGCCAAGACGTTACAATGACACCGCACAGGCATAAGCCCCCGGCTATGTCCCTCATTGAGATACAAGTCCAGCCATTCCTTGTTAATCTGGTTGGCCCGGCTATACCGGGACAGCGATTGCAGGTTCCGGGTGCGTTTCTCGAACTGCTGGAACGTTTCGGCGGGATTGTCCAGAAAAATGTACTGGTTATAAATATGGTCGCACGACAGCAACAGCCCCACAGGAGCCGCGAACGACAGGCGGCAGTCGCTTCGGTCCGTCGAGAGCCGTTCGAAACGGCTGTCCGTCGAAACCTTTTGCGGCAGGTCGTCCAAATCCGACAGCGTGTGCAGGCATAGGGTTTTATCGCCGACCTGCATCCGTCCGGGGTCCAGCCGAATATCCTGCAATATCGCCGTGTCGCTTTGCGTGAGTGCGAAATACTTTTCCAGAATCCCGGCCTTTTCTGCCGCGCCGACGATCTCCGCTTCCGTGAGCCGTTCGACCTTGAAAAGCCCGCTTTCGTTGATGATGCTTTCGGCCTGCCCCACGGCGTCCAGAAACAGCCCCACGGCATCCTTATCCCGCACCTCTTTCGGTGTCAGGTAACCCCGGCAAAGGGTGTTGAATGTCGATTGCTGCCGTGTGCGCTCCCGTGTGGTTTTGGTGATGAACAGGTAGCAGGTGTGATTCAGGTACGGACGTTCGTTGAAATGACGTTCATAGCTGCGGCTTAAAAAACACATGTCGTCCGTGATTTCCGGAGCATATCGTTCTGCAATAAACCAGTCCTGTTTATGCACGACCGTAAAATCCGGCAGAACCCGGATTGCTTTTGCTCATGTCGAGTGCATGGCTTCATACTCCGCACCCGTAACGGTGAACAACTCCGGCAATTCGACCCGGAAAGCAACCGTAATGTCGGCTTCCTTGCTGATGATGCAGCCATGTTCGACGGCCAGCAGCGGAAATTTACGTTCCAGCGTGGTAGTTTTCAGCGTGCTATACATGGCCCATGCGGATTAGGCGCTGCACGCGGCGGCGGTTGGTGATACGGCGGGGATGCAGCTTTACGGCCAATGCTTTCATAAGCCCGTAGGTCCCGTATTTCTCATTCAGTCGGTATGTGAGCAATACCATACCGCCGCCGAGCGCAGCCCCGACGAGCAGGCAGGATAGCTGCCCCGCACCGCTCATATACAAAATCACGACGATCAGGAATGCCCCGATAAGGCCCCCGGCACAGATGAACAAGTACTGACTTTTCAGCCCCTTAAATTCGACGGGCGCATCCACGCCCTTATGGATTTCGAATGTTGCCATATACTAATACGTTGTGCCGAAAAATGATTTTAATACCGTAGCGCAGACGATCAGAAAGACGCACGCACCCATCCAACTGGCACAGGTTTTTGCCGTGTCCGGATCGCCGGACGAGAATTTGCCGTAGACCTTTACGGCCCCGATCAGCCCCACGACGGCCCCGATTGCGTAGATCAGCTTAACGGCAGGTTCGAAGTAGCCGTTTACCATTTGCGCGGCCTGACGGATGCCCGCCGAGCCGTCGCCCGTCTGCGCCGTAGCTGCCAACGTTCACAGCATGCCCCAAGCCGCGAAGAACAGAGCGGCGAAACGTTTACGGCGCGAGGGCCGGGCCGGATTGAGCGGAGTAATCATAAATTTTCTGTTTTTACTTTTCATAGATAATTTGTGTTTTTGATTTGGTGAAAAACTGCCGACCGCCCATGACGGCCGGCAGCGAACTATGGAAAATGTTATCTGACGTATTTTCGCCGTTCATAAACGGCACTTCCGTCGTCAGCCGGAATCAAAAAAATCCTTTCTCATAGGCATTTGGTTTAAGTTAGACATCCGTTATACAAAATCCTCCAGACGAAAAGTCCGGTCAGATTTTTTATTCTCCCGCGGGGGTGCATCGTCCTCCGCGTGCAGGTCCTTTGTAATCATGTCGAGCATAACCGCAACATAGCCGTCTTTGCCGTTCAACTGGTCTAAAATCGACTGCTCGATCTGCGAACCCGAAACGGCCCGCATGGCCCGCCGTGCCGTGGCGATCTCCTGCTGCGTGGCATTCTTGCCTTTCGAGAAAACCGAGAGCAGGACCAGCAGGTCGTCAGCATCGACAGCCCCCGGCTGCGGCCCCTCGTCGGTATTTGCCATGTGCCGCATATATTCCTCGTCCTCGTTGTAATTGTCGCTCTCCGGCGGCGGTGTCGGGTGCGAAACGGCAGGAGCCGAATCGTCCGGAGCGTCAGTTTCCGGGGGCGCAGTCGGCGGTGCTTCCGCTTCCGGCGGTTTTGCAGGTTCCGGCGGCGGTGTCGGTTCAGGTTCAGGTGCAGGTACAGGTACAGGCGTCGGATCGTACTGATAACTCCGGTGTAACGCAATATCTTCCGTCGGCTGCGCTTCCGGCTCCGCTTTCACCGCCGGAGCGGTTATACGATGCAGCCAGCCTTTCACCTTTTCAATCCGACGCCCGAAAAGCAGGTAATTTAAACGTCCTCGGTATATGTGGCGGTCCAGCAGCATATATACCGAATAGGCCAGTCACAGGGCTATCATCGCTTTACAGAATATCGGCATGGCTGCGGCTTATTTCGTTTATCCGGTCCTTATGCTCTTCCAGATGTTCACGCAGGATATTGTCGATATATCCGGCGGTGGTAAGTTCCCTGCCGCCGATACGCTTCACGATAACCTGCAAGGCATCCCGCACTTCGCGCTCCATGTAGACCGAAACCCGGTTTTTCAGGTTGTGCGGCCGCAGGAACTTCGCAGCATATTCCGGGACGTTGTGTTCCACCTGCATCCGGACGCAAGTGCATCCCTCGTCCCGCGTATCGGGCGGACGCTTCTCTTTGCGTCCCGTGAAAAATGAAATTCGCAGCAGTCCCCGCCGCATTCGTTTGTTCATGTGTTTTTTTGTCATAACTTCATATTTTTGGTTGTGTTCTCTATCAAGGTACTGATCTCCTTTCGGTGTTCCTCTAAATGTTGAAAGAGGATATTATTCACAAGACATGTTACATTCAAATTTTTTCCGCCGAAAAGTTGTACCATAAATGACAGCTTACGCCGTATTTCACAATCCAGTCGGCAGGTAATACGGGCATCATATTTCCGGTATTGGAAATAGGTTTGCCGATACTCCGCATAGGCTTCTGACTGGTCTTTGCTTTTCGGGACTTTTTCGGTAGCCGCATCCGGCGCATCCCTCTCCGGTGGCGGGGTTTCAGGCGGTGGAGTTGCGGGCGCTTGCTTCGGAACAAGCGTCGGCGGAGCGTCTACACCGCCGATAAGGTTCAGGATCAGTGCTTCGTCGATTTCCTCGCGCGGTCTTTGCTTCTTTGCCATAGCTTATATGCCGATTGACGTACATATTTCATCCATCAGGGCGGCCATTCCGCTTTCGCGGAGGAAAGTACCGTCCGAGCGAAACAACGTTGAGCGGTACACCATGCCGTCCGTGTCGGCCAATTCCCGGCTGAACTTCGACCGCATTTGAATCCGCGACGTGTAAATTTTCATATTGAAAGAGGATAGTATTTGTTCATAGAGGTCATAGATACCCGTCTTTTCACGTCTATCCTCCATATTCCAGAACAGGAAAGCGTCTTTAATGTCCGTGGCCGGATTGCCAACGAATTTATCGTACATCGTCTGCGCGAAATTCAAAGTACTTTGCATCACCAGCCGATCCGCCCGCATCGGGATAAACAGATAATTCAGACGCGAAACCGTATATAGTATGCCCTTTGTGTTCATGGTTCCCGGCAGGTCGAACAATACAACGTCGTAGGGTTCCGGCTCGCTGTCCAGAAACACCTGCATATTTTTCTCCGCATTTTCAGGGGTCGCACGGATGATCGGATAGGCTTTCTTTTGGAGCCGTTCGAATTGCCGCTGGAGTTGCAGTTTATAGGCATCGTTTTTCACAACAGCCTTTTTCTCCCGCTCCCGTAACTCATAGATACTATTCTGCGGGAAGTCGCAATCCACGACCAACACATTCAGGCCCCGAATGTAGCGCAGCCACGAAGCGGCCAAGACCGTAAGAGTTGATTTTCCAATGCCGCCCTTTTGATTGGCAAATGAAATAAAAATAGGTTCTTTGTTCATGTCTTTTATTGTTTTAGTGTTTTGAGCCTTTGGGCTTTTGGCCCTTTGAGCCTTTGGACCTTTGGGCTTTTGAGCCTTTGGACCTTTGGGCTTTTGAGCCTTTGGACCTTCGGGCTTTTGAGCTTTTGAGCCTTTGGGCCTTTGAGCCTTTGGGCCTTTGGGCCGCCCGATTCCATTCGTTCCCGGCACAAATAAAAGGGTGAAATCCTCGAAAAGATACCCTTTACGCCCTCGTTCGCCCTCGTTCGCCCTAATTGGCCCGTACCACGAGCCGAAAAAGTCCTTACCTTTGCAGCCGGGAAGATTACCAATTCGGTATATAGGTTTTAGGATGGAAAGTCGCTGCCCGCGGCAACTCCTTTTCGTCCCGTGGGGACGGATTATATTTGCGTAGAGCAAATAGCAAGATGTACTTTTGTCCGACAAACTGCGGTTTGTCCGACGAAAAGTTAAAACCGGAAGTCCGAGTAGGTTATGCTCCCAAGTCGCATAAACCTTAAAATTTTTTTTAAACATGGCAAAGCCCAAGAAAGAAACCCTATTGGCGGGAGGGAAGATTTACCGCCACACGTTCCGTTTGGACGAACAACAGCAGATGCAATTCGAAAACATGATGCTGAAAGCCGGGGAACCGAACAAATCGAAATTCATCGTCGGTCGTATTTTCGGCTGAATTTTTCACGTTGTCAAAATTGACAAAACCGCGCAGGATTACTATGCCCGCCTAACCTCCGTTCTTGCGCAAATCCGGGCCGTCGGGGTCAATTACAACCAGACCGTCAAAGCCATCCACACCAATTTCAACGACCGCCGGGCCGTGGCTCTATTGTCACGGCTGGAAAAGTCTACACGCGAACTAACCGCTCTTGAACAGCAGGTTATCGACCTTACCCGTGAATTGAAATCCAAATGGTCGCACGAATAACCTCCGGCAGCAATTTATCAGGCGTTTTAAAATACAACGCCGACAAGGTGAACTGCGGGGAAGCCGATCTGCTGCTATGCAATCGGGTAATAGATATGGAGCGCCCCGACCGTTTCAACCTCACGGATGCAATGCAAAGTTTCGCGCCCTATCTGGCCGTAAATCGCCGCACAAAAAATCCCGTATTCCACGTATCGCTGAATCCCGATCCCAGCGACAAGCTGACCGATGAACAGCTTATGGAGATTGCCCGCGAGTACATGGAGCGCATGGGCTTCGGGGATCAGCCCTATTACGTATTCAAGCACCGCGACATCGACCGCGAGCATATACATATCGTATCGGTGCGGATTGATGAATATGGTCGTAAACTCGACCATAATTTCGAACGCCGCCGTTCCGTGGATACGTTGCAATCCATCGAACACAGATACGGCTTGCGGCCCGCCGTCAAAGGCGATGAGCAGCGGGAGTTCGACACCGCCCGCCGGGTCGAGTACGGACGCGACAACCTCAAACAGCAGATGAAGTCCGCCGTGCGGCTTCTGGCCGAGCAGTACCGTTTCGGCTCGATCACCGAGTTCCGAACCCTGCTGAATCTTTACCATGTCGATCTGGAGGAACGCAAGGGCGAAGCCAATGGCAAGCGTTGGAACGGCATCGTCTACACCGCGACCGACGAGCGGGGCAAGTGGGTCGGCACGCCGATCAAATCCTCGGCCTTGACCCCCAAAGGCGGCTACAAGTTTCTGCAAAAGCAGATCGCCAGAAACGACGCCGACATCAAATCCGAGCAAATCAAGGGTCCCATTCGTGCGACCGTGGCCCGCGCCATGCACCGCGCCCGGACGCAGGACGAGTTCGTGCGCCTGCTGAAAACCGACGGCATCGACGCCGTTTTCCGGCAAAACGCCGCAGGCCGTATCACGGGCGCGACGTTCGTAGATCACCGGACGAAAACCGTGCTGAACGGCTCCCGGCTGGGTAAGAGTTATTCGGCGAATGTCTTTCAGGAGTTGTTCAATAATCCCCATGCGGATCGGGCATCGCTGCTGCCGAAACTCTCGGCCCCGGCTCCAGCTCCGGCAACGCTTCGCCAGCAGACGCCGCAGAAGCCCGAAGCGACCGCACGGCCGCATGTCGTGCCGCCCGCAGCTCCGGCAGCGGAACAGCCGCCCAAGCCCGCCCCGACACCTCCGCGGCAGACGGAGAAAATCCGCACGGAGCCGCGCGGATTATCCCCGCAGCCGCACCCGGCGCAGCCTGCACCCCGCGGCATCGGCGAAAGCCTGTTCCGTGCCGCGGGCGACCTGCTGGGACAACTCGCCGAGGACGGCCCCATGTCGCAGGAGGAGTTCGAAGCCATGCGCCGAAATCTTTCACGCAAGTATAAACGTCGCCGGAAGCAGAGTCTTTCACGCTAACGCAAAAAGCCGGACGCAACCCGCGTCCGGCTTTTTATTCGTCAGCCCTTTGCCTTACGGCCTGTTTGGCAGTTGTACGGTATCAATACTATGCGGCCGGAGGATTCGGGTTTGCTTCCTGCGCTTCGATTCGTTCGATGATTGCGTCGTAATTCTCCACGTCGAAAATATCGAACTCGATCAGGGGCCGCCCCGCTTCCCTCATTCCGAAAATGTAATTCAGCAGCAGGATATATACCCTTAAATCCCTGCCCGCGATTTCCATTTCGGCGGCGTCGAATGTCGATATATCCCTGTTGAAGCGTTTTTGTAGAACATGGTCGAATACGAACACGGGAAGTTGAGTTTGGGACAACGTATCGTTTTGGCGGGCAAAACTGCGTTTGTATTCCTCCGCCTGCTTCTCGCCCGGCATCGGCATCAGCCACTTATTAAGCAGATCGTCCGGCAGCTCGGTAGACAGAACCCGGTAACGATGCTTACGCAGATAGGCATAACTCTTTTGAAGCAGTATCAGGAACTCCCCCAGAGGGATTACGCCGCCCGAAGAAAAGGGGCCGAGAAGTCTGTTCAGCAATTTTCGCAGCATGCAGCGGTCTTGTTATTTCAACTCCTGATATTGGAAAATCCGGCGCATAATCTCCCCGTAGCGGGTGAAGTCGAAGATGTTGAAGTCCGGGATTTCGATGTTGTGCGCCCGCGTAAGCCGGATAATGCGCAGGATGTTTTGGAACGTATCGAAGTATTCGCGGCTCTCACTCCAACACTTTTCCGGCAGGGCGAGATTCGTTATCACCGAGTTCGAAAGCGCATAGAAGAACACCCGCAGGGGCAACAGCTTCGGGTCGCAGACACCCGTATCGCGCAGCAGCACGACGGCGGTTTCTTTGGGTGCTCTGAAATACTTCTTCAACTCGTCCGTGTCAGGCGCAAGCCAGTCCTGCAGGTAGATTCTATCAATGCTGTTCGCCATGACAACCAAATCCCGTTCGCGCATATAGCGTAAGCTGGCTTCCTTTGCCACGAACGCCCGGCCGCTCTTGTCCGACAAGTCGCAGACGTTTTTCCGCGGGTGCTGCTGTTCCAGATAATAGGATATGTATTTGTTTCGGAAATCGTCGCGCAACTGCGTAGAATAATAGAACAGCAAATCGCTCTTATCGACGACATGGCGGTCGCGGAGCCTTTCGGCTTCCAGCGGAGTTTTCCCCTCGATAATTTCCACATTGTCGGCCTGTTCGATGATGCGGTGCGCTTCCGAAAGCCGGAGATAGTCGCGTTTATAACGCAGGTACGTTTTGTACTTACCCCGTGTTACGGCTATGTGCAGCTTTATTTTCAATCCCTCGCCGCGCAGCCGCAGGGCCGCAGCCGCACAACCCATTTCAAAATTCCCCTCGATGCCAGTCAAAACCGTTCTGTAACCCAGCGGAACATTGCCGCGGATCAACTGCCCGACGGCATCGTCAGGCAGACGACGCGCATGTTTGGGATTATTGCCGACGAATCCGAGTATCAAGCCTTTTCTCATAATCGAACGTGCGGGAAACAGAAAGCACGGGGAAAGTGCTGTTTACTCCAAACAGGTACGCCCATACCCACCAGATAATACAGACCTAAACCCCGTGCCGCAGCACGAAATTAAATCTGCATGACAATCTGGTCTTACAAAGTGGGCGTTTTGTTGGAGATCAGCAGTTTATTCCGTTATGTAAATTCTATTATCCCATGTTTTACAGTTTATTTGTAATCGTTATGTTTTCCATTGTCCAAGCCGCGACGGATCAGCTTACCGGAATTTGAGCATCATCCTCCCCGTTTTGCATTGCGACGATCCGGTCCAATGCTTCTGCTATGTGCTCACACATGCCAGCCATCACCCGTTCGTCGTAATAGGTGGACAAATCCGTCTCCGGCAGCACGTCCGACATGGCCATCGCCATCAGTTTGGAACTTAATACCGTCAGGTAGATAAGCGGAATATACGGGGGCCTGTTTATCCCGTCAGTCCGCACCGTGATCCGCTGCTGCGGAGCCGCCAGACGCCCCGGCTTCTGCCCCTTTTTGGCGATATTCCAAAGCACCTTTTCTTCGGCCTGCGTGACATAGAGATTGAACGTCGTGTCATTGACATACTCCGCCCGGTCAACCCAAAAATCGACGCCGTAATCTTCGGCCGTGGGGTCGGCGCAGATGCCGCAGTCGGGCATGTCGCACATAATGGCCCGCAGGATGATGTTTTTGTCGGCAAGCTCCGCGGACCGCATTCGGCCCAATGCCGCGATGCAGATACTAACCTGCATCGTGTAAAAGTGGTCGATGGCCCGCAGGACTTGTTCTTCTTCGGTGTGCTGCTCTATCATAATCTGTAAAAAACGGGGCGGAACAAATTTTCGACGTATCAAGCCTTTGTATTATGGAAAAGACAGTCCCGCCCCGATGCTTGTTTCATTTTTAAAACAGGGTGCAGGCCGATGCGGGGTCTAACCATTATGAAAAAATCTAATTCGACACTGCACCCTGAACCCGGCCGCGTTACCCCATGCGCCGGGGCGGTTCTTTGGAACGGTACGTATTTCGATTGGTTGGTGGGGCGAGGAAAAGGTCCCAAAAATGGAACAGCCGCAATTCCGTGCCACCCGTCCTGTTTGTCGGGTTTGTTACGGCTGTTCCGCCGCCAGTCGGATTACTCCCTTTTGCAATCTTGTGCTTATGATGCGCTGACCGACGGTTTAACGTTTCCCGGCCATCGGACCGGGGATATATGAATATAGGGTTCTTGGCCAAGAAAGGGGCGGCAATGATACGGCCGCCCGTAAGTGCCGCGCAAACATGCGTGCCATTTCCATACGGAGCAGGAGCGCAAGACCAGATTTTAAAGGGGCAACCTTGCAGGCAGGATTTATTAGCTGCGACTGAAAGGCGGGGTTTGCTTTTTTGCGCGGCAAGACCCGGCGTCCGGTTCCATGCCGGAGCCGCCGAAACATACCGATTCCGCCCGGCCCCAAACCGGGAACGGGTGCAATCCGCAGGTGCGGCGATAGTACGCAATGGTAGTCGAACGCGACGGGGTTCCATAAACTCGTGGGATTTTGGAAATATGCGTCCCGGATAGGCATAAAAAAAGCAAGGGACGCGATAACATTCCGACCAGAAGGTATTAGGAAACCCCGAAACAGAAATGCACCGCGCCCTTGCAAGTCCCGTCCGTAAGGACGGAACAAAACAAGGGCTGGCAACATTTATACCTCTGATTATGAAAAGTTCCTAATTTTTCAACACGGTATAAAGAGTTGCTGCTCTTTATTATGTCCGTCGGCTATGCCGAGCTATGATAATTCCTTAAAGTTAGCATGGTAATTGCCTTTTCAGTTTGTTCTCGGACAACCTATGTTGCCCCGGTTCAACGAAACTGCCTTTAAGGAATCGTAAGGCAAATATACAAAGAAAATCGAATCTAACGCAGTCCGGCCGTGTGTTTTTGGAAAAATCTTGCTAAATTTGTGGGTATGAAGCAATCCATTGATTTTCTGCCCGAACGCAAACAGCGGGATTTACATGAACTGGTCGGCCTGATCCGCGACGAAGTAGAGGATGTCGTAATGATTATCCTGTATGGCAGTTATGCCCGCAACACCTATGTTGAACTGGATATACGGCGGGATTACGGCGGCGGTAAAATCCAATATATGAGCGACTATGATATTTTGGTTGTGTCGAAAAAAAGGCTGGGTTCGCGCACGGTTACGGTATCGAGCCGGGTTAAATCCAATTTCTTAAAAAATAAAAATGCTAATACTCAAACCCGTCCGTCGATTATCAACGAAAGCATAACCAAATTCAATAATGCTCTTTCCGAGGGCCGTTATTTCTATGTAGATATTCTGACCGAGGGAATTGTGCTTTACAATTCGGGAGAGTGTCAATTAGCCACGCCACGCGACTTGAATTTTTCTGAAATCTTACAAATGGCGGAAGAATACTATAATGGAAAACTAAATCGGGCTGTAAGCCATTATGAGTATTATCAATTAGATTATTCAAAAGAAAGGTATACTTATAGCACATACAATCTTCATCAGGTCGTTGAACATCTTTTGAAAGCAATTCCGTTGGTATTTATTCTATACGGACATAAAGAACATGAGCTGGATACATTGATAGAAAAATGTAAGGCTTATACATTGGAATTAGTAAAGGTGTTTCCATTAGACACCGAAGAAGAAAAACACCATTTCGAATTGCTCGAACGCTCCTATATCGAAGCACGCTATAACGACAAATTCGTTGTTCCAAAGGAGGTTGTAGACGCGCTTGTCCCCAAAGTGGATTTATTGTTTAATATTGTAGAGGATGTTTGCCGTAAACAATTCGACTACTACAAACAGCAGAGCAAGAAACAACTCCCGAAAGAAAGAGGGTAAAAATGTAATTCTCTTTTAGATTCAATTCTATCCAAATTTGAGCATGAAGAAGTGGACAAAACATGAGGCATTAGGCTATTTAGATAAACAAATAGAGGTTATACATACGCTAAAATTAGGTCGGCGCGGTTCTTCGGAACATGTAAGATGGCTGACTAACACATTAGTCTTTTTGGAAGAAGTATTCGGTTCTGATTCCTATTATTATTGTAATATTAAGAACCTTACTTGGCATTTCCAAGGCCAGCGAATAATAAATGGCTGGGACATTGACGGGGCAATGGAAGCATACAATCAGGAAGCTTATGTAGAGCAACTTGAACAAGCTAATGGGTTCTTGTTAGCCGCAAAAGATTACCTTGATGCAAATGATATTGATACTGTTTACAGCGCATCGGTCGAAAAACAAGCTACCGGAGATTTAATGAAAGTTCTTTCATTGTCAGAACATAAATTGAGAAAAGTTATTCGCACCAAGCCTGAACGTGAAAAAGAAATACAAGATCAATTTGAAAATCTTTTAATCGGAGCGGATATTGAGTTTGAGAGAGAGGGACCGCACATAGATTATTCGTCAAAAGCGTATATTCCTGATTTCAGTTTTAATAGCATAGATTTAGCAGTAGAGATCAAATTATGTAAGACAGAAGAAAAGACATTTATTCAACAAATTAACGACGATATTTTGGCCTACAAAACAAAGTTTAACAATCTGCTTTTCATAATATATGATTTAGGGGTCATACGTGATGTTGATACATTTAAGCAGTCGTTCGAGGAAACGGAAAATGTTATTGTTCATGTCATAAAGCATTAATCGACAAGTTACAAACAGATGACCCAAAAACAAGCGATACAACTTTTCGAGGAACGCAAGGTGCGGACCCTCTGGGACGACGAAGCGGAAACATGGTATTTTGCGATTGTCGATGTTGTCGCAATTCTGACCGAAAGTGCAGATGCCGCCGCCTATTGGCGTAAACTCAAACAGCGGCTTAAAGCGGAGGGAAATGAAACCGTGACAAATTGTCACGGTTTGAAAATGCTGGCTGCCGACGGAAAGATGCGTCTTACCGACGTGGCGGACACGACACAGCTTTTCCGCCTGATTCAGTCGATCCCCTCGCCGAAGGCCGAACCTTTCAAACAATGGATGGCGCAGGTCGCCAGCGACCGTTTGGACCAGATGCAGGACCCCGAAATGTCTATCGAGCAGGCAATGGCCGATTACAAACGGCTGGGATATTCCGAGAATTGGATAAACCAACGCCTGAAAAGCATGGAGGTCCGCAAGGAACTCACCGACGAATGGCAGCGCCGGGGCGTAGAGGGCCAGCAATTCGCAACTCTGACGGACATTATCACCCAAGCGTGGGCGGACCGCACGACAAAATCCTACAAACAGTTCAAAGGGTTGAAAAAGGAAAACCTGCGCGACAACATGACCAATATCGAATTGGCGTTGAATACGCTGGCCGAAGCGTCCGTTACGGAGATTTCCAAACAACGCCGCCCCAAAGGATTCCAGCAGAATGTTAAAGTCGCCCGAAGCGGTGGCAGCGTGGCAAAGGCCGCGCGGACACAGCTTGAAAAGCAGTTAGGCCACTCGGTCGTTTCCCCCATCAACGCCGCACAGGTATTGGCCGCCAAAAAAAACGAGCAGATCGAGGGCGAAAAAGACAAAGATTGACCGACGCGGATAAAGCGGCTTCAAATTGATAATCCGCCGGGTTGGACTGATAATTTAGAAAAGGGTCTGCGCATTCGCGCAGGCCCTTTTCACTCTCTCTTACACTTAAAATCTTCAAAGAAAAAACTCCAAAAACAATCATCTCTCAAAGATGGGATGCCTTACATCTTTGCTTTTGCACTTGCCGTTATTCTTCTAACGAATTGAACAAACCTTTATATAACTTGAATCATTGCAAATATAGCTTTTCAGTTCTATAAATCAAACAATTAGCCATAATTATTATTTATCGGAAGCAACACCCGGATCACCCATGCGAATAACGTTTTATTTGTTCCGTTAATGGTTTAAAACTAAATATTTTAACGGTCATTTTTTGAAAAAGGGGGAAAGAAAAATCACGAGGAATGTCTAACCGGGCTGGCCGAGGTTTTGCATCTTGAAAAGAGGTCATTTTCTTCATCCTCTTACCGATAAAGCTATGCTTTTTATTTGGTAATTAGGCACGTTTCGAGTATCTTTAAATAGATTATTTACTCCCTTACTCACTAAATTCAGTTTATTATGAAAAACAATCGCATCAAATTGTTATTGGGGCTATCTTGTACCCTATTGTTAGGGATAGGAGGATGCACGACCGATTACATGGACGACGCGCCACAGGTCTTAACACCAACGGATGAAACCATCGGACCAAAAACCAGATCGTTGGAAAATGCCGTTTTCAACGAGGGTGCGCAGGCGTGGATGATCCCGCAGAATGACCCTTACACTCTCGAAAATTTCCAGCGAGCCTATGATAATCTATTGTCCGGGAACACCACCCAACCGCTTACCCGCTCGGAAATCGCTTCCATTGCCAATGCGGAACCTCTCAAAGCGACACATTACCGATTGAAAATCTATCCTAAAACCGAAGCGGAAGAATGGAAAATAGAAAAAATGGAGGATGTGAAAGTCGCATATATTCCTTTCGACTATGTGCAGTTGACAAAAGAAGAATCCGAAAAGGTTGCTGCGACTACACGGGCGCAAACAGTTGCTTATCCGAATGAAAACCCTTACAGCGTTGCTTATGACGATTTGCAAACCTGCAACGGACCCACAGACCCGGTAACTTTTACTTTACCAGTCCTTTATGCCGTATGGCCCTGCGATAAACCCCTCCCGGAAGATATGGATTATGAAATAGAGTGCGAGGTTTTCATTCCGCCTTACGATTCCGGACAGACAAGAAGCACAGCATCGACATTGAGTGAAACCGTATTGCAAAGACTGGAGAGCGAAGCGATAAGTCTTGCATTAGGCACTCCGGTCCGTCCGGTAACGAGGACTTCAGCGACAACTGAAAGATTACTGACCGGATATATAACACATTGGGATAATTTATTAAAAAAACAGGTCCCAGAACCATGCTTAAAACTGCGCTTTCAGTTGGGTTCGAATATCTGGGAGACCTATACACATATTTATGGAGAATTTGAGATACAAAAGCCGATTCCTGACGAAGCTACGTTTAGTCATATTTTCCAAATTAGACAGTGGAAAATAACTACTGAAAATAGTACTGCCCCCATCGTTACTAACTATGGAACGGTAGGTGACATTTGGAAATATGTAATAGGTGATTTAAAAATGAGTTGTGATAATCCGACACTCGAATACACGATTAATGTGGCAGCAGCCTTTTTTTATACTGACATACACGAACTAACGAAATGGCAGTATAATGACGGTATAAGAATCATCTCAAGCGCAAAAACACAAGGCGATAACAACACTATGGGAGAATTTTATTGGAGTAAAACCCAGCCGGCTTACATCGTCATCTATTGTTACCAAAGAAATGTAACCAATCAAGCGGTAGGAACTGTTTTTCACGAAATAGGACATTTTGTGCATTACAGCGAAAGGGGCGGAGCTGCAAATTTCTCAAATGTTCATAAATTTATACGTGAATCTTATGCGTCTTATGCTGGTTGGTATTTGACTGAACTGTATTATAAACAGTTAGGATATATTAAACCTGCTGATCCTGTCATAGACTCCTCATATACAGACTATACACATAATGCTCGTCAGAATTGGGTGAAAACAACTGTTGGCACCCGCTCTCTCTATTCTCCCTTATTTGTCGATCTGGTGGATGACTACAATCAAGAAGTTTTGTCTGAACTTCGTCCGGACCTTGAATTTAACTCGGACCTGATTTCAAATGTTCCACATTCTGTAATACAAGAAATGGCTTATTATGGGCATGATTGGTATTCTATAAGACAAATTCTGGAAAAGTATGTAGATGTCTATTACTCTTTTGAAGACTTTAAGGCTTTTAAAGCTCCATACGAATATTGGTTTCGGGTAAATTGAATATAGAGGGGGCGAGAATTCGCCCCCTTTTTATATGCTACACAAAATTTGAATGTGGTGTTACTGACATTATTTTTATCGTCAGGGGTTTATTGTCTATAGTACAGGATATATTGATTTCGCAATGATAGTCGTGTCTGACAAGGGGAGAACGAGTTTTATTATTGTTTACCTTAATATATTTTCTGCGAATCCATCCCTGAACATTCGCGGCGTTCGAAAAATATTTTGTTTCATTGTGCATGATAAACACATCGTTAGACGTATAATCAAATGCGACATCGTATGATTTTCCCGTAAGGGGAATTATCGGAATTTGAACCCGGAAAGTTGTTTCATCCGCTACTATTATGACGTACATATATATTTCCGTATCGGAAACTTTCCAGACATCCAAAAAACATTGTTTGGGTTGGAGATTTTTAAAGGCTATTCCGTTATACGTGCCTTGGGCTTCGAGAATTGTATAGCCATCCATATAAACGGACCCGGCTAAAGAGGTATCAGGCGGATAAGTATCTGTTTGCACGGTATCATCTTTACAAGACGAGAGCGATAGACTGCAAATAAGCAGCGGCAGAAGCAGGACAAACTTTTTCATAAGCATATAGTTCTTGAGGACGCATTTAATCGTTAAACAAGATAGCCAATATATTACGAAAGCGATGTGAATAATTGATGGAATAGGTTCAGGCTTATTATCTTAAGAATGCAAGCGTACAACGGCAGTTTCGCGGTGCGTTGCATGCTTATTGAGCACTAATAATCAACTGAATGTTTCGTTTTTGATATAGCCCCAAAAATCGTATCGGGGATATTTCGACGAGAAAAAGAAAAAACGCGGGGAACGGCGAAAGGAATCAGGCACGGCAAAGAGCCACGAAACAGACAGCCGAACCCCGCGCCGTAATAGCACGAAGTTCGACCTGTCCCGCCTGTTTCTCAATCAAATTTTTGCCGTTTCGATTCCTTACTGAACAGGCCGCGAGTATGTGGGCGTACCCTTGTTGCAATGACAAAGGTAGCAAAATATCTTAAAAATGTGCGGGGAACAATCTGCGGCAGTCAGGTCGTGGAAAACCCGGAAACAGTCAGACCGAACCCCGCACAAACGATGTACGAAGTTCAGCCGTCCCGCCTGCTTCCCATTCAAATTTCCACGTTTGACTGCCGGGAACAGGCTATGATGAATATTCAGGCATGCACCTTTCGAATATTCGCCTACAAAGGTATAGATTTTTTCCGATTCCAGACATATCCCGTAGCCAATTAGGGCGAACGAGGGCGAACGGCAGCCTACAACGTCGGGAATTGTCGCGTCCGACTTACTTTTGCCACCGAAACCAAAAACTATATTTATGCAACAAGAAGATGATTTGAGGGCGCTGGCAAAGATCGTCGCGTTCATTTTGGCCGTAGGCATTATCTGCAATGTTACCAACATTTATTGGTTCTGTTACGAATGACTGGCCGACAACGGCTGAACATTCGGGATTATCGACCGTATTCTGCGTGGATTCCAGCAGACGACGGGATTCTATTCCTCACCCCTCTACTCAAAACTGTTCGCCTTTCTGCTGCTCCTGATCGCCTGTCTGGGATCACGGGGCATTAAGTCGCAGAAAATCGGCTGGCCGCATATCATCACGGCGGCCTTTGCGGGGCTTACACTCTACTTTTTCAACGACTGGCTGCTGGGCATGCGCTCAACGCCCGGCGTGCGCGTGGCATGGTACGCCGGAACCCTGTTCGCGGGTTATCTGCTCATGCTTACGGCCGGAATATGGATATGGCGGCTTCTGCGGCACGACCTCTTGGACGACGTTTTCAACGACGAAAACGAATCCTTTATGCAGGAAACACGCCTGCTTTCGGACGAATATTCGGTGAACCTGCCGACGCTGTTCCGTTATCGGGGACAGAATTTTCGCGGCTGGGTGAATATCGCGGTTTTTCGTAGCTGCATGGTGGTCGGCTCACCGGGCAGCGGAAAATCATTCACCGTAATCAATAATTACATCAAACAACTCATCGAGAAAGGATATAGTCTGTATCTCTATGATTTCAAATATCCGGATTTGAGTATGCTGGCTTACAACCACCTGCTGCGTTTCACGCACAAGTACGAAGTAAAGCCGCAGTTCTGCGTGATAAACTTCGACGATCCCCGCCACTCGCACCGCTGCAATCCCATCAATGCCGATTTTCTGACCGACATTGCGGATGCCTATGAAGCGGCCTATGTCATAATGATCGGCCTGAACCGTTCGTGGGCACAGAAGCAGGGCGATTTTTTCGTCGAATCGCCCGTCGTGCTGCTCACGGCGATTATCTGGTTTCTGCGCATCTATCAGAACGGGAAATACTGCACCTTCCCCCACGCAATCGAACTGCTGAACAAGAAATACGAGGAAGTTTTCACCATCCTCATGGCCCGGCCCGAACTGGAAAACTATTTGAGTGCGTTCGTCGATGCTTGGCAGGGCGGCGCACAGGAGCAGTTACAGGGACAAATCGCGTCCGCGAAGATCCCGCTGTCACGGATTATCTCGCCCGCGCTCTACTGGGTCATGTCGGGCGACGACTTTTCCCTCGACCTGAACAACCCCGAAGCCCCGAAAATCCTTTGCGTGGGCAGCAACCCCGACCGCCAGAACATCTATTCGGCGGCATTGAGCCTTTACAACTCGCGCATCGTGAAAACCATAAACCGCAAGGGAAAACTCAAATGCGGCGTCGTGATCGACGAGCTGCCGACCATTTTCTTCAAAGGTCTGGACAACCTCATAGCCACGGCCCGAAGCAACCGCGTAGCCGTGTGTCTGGGGATGCAGGACTTTTCCCAGCTTACACGCGATTACGGCGAACACGAAAGCAAAGTCATACAGAATATCGTAGGAAACGTTATTGCCGGGCAGGTCGTAGGCGACACGGCCCGTATCCTCTCCGAACGCTTCGGAAAAATCGTGCAGCAGCGGCAGTCGCTCAATATCAGCCGTGAAGATAAATCCACAGGCATCAACACCCAGCTTGACAGCGTGATCCCCGCGTCGAAAATCAGCAATCTTTCGCAGGGCGTGTTCGTCGGAGCCGTGGCCGACAACTTCGGGGACAATATTCCGCAGAAAATGTTTCACGCCCAGATTGTCGTCGATGTCGAAAAGGTCAAAGCCGAAGAAAAACAGTATCGTCCGATTCCCGTGCTCTCCGACTTCACCGACGAAAACGGCAAGGACCGAATGGCCGAGGTTATCGAAGCCAACTACTACCGCATAAAGCAGGAAGCGGCCCAGATCGTAGAGGACGAACTGCGACGCATAGCCGACGACCCGAAGCTGAAACACCTGTTTAAAGGCAACGAAACCGTAGCCAATTAGGGCGAACGAGGGCGAACGAGGGCGTAAAGAGTATCTTTTTGATGATGGCGGCTATACATTCGCAGAGCAAACAGTTTCACATAATAACTTAAAATTCAAATTATGGCAGAAGAACAACAACAGTCGCCCGGTGCTGCGCAGCAGCCCAACGACAATTCACTCAACGAGCCGAGTATCGGCATGATGTACGACAAGGACAAAGATCAGGTAAAGGTCTTTTCCCGGAATCCCGACGGGAGTATCGGCACGGTGGACCCGACCCCGGAAAATGAAAGCCTGTTTTTTGTCATGGACAAGAACATTCCGCTGAACTTCTACAAGAATTTGCAGAAGTATCACAACAACCCCACTATCAACATTTACGTTCTCCCGCGGCGTGCGCTCGGACGCATGAAAGATGCGCTGAAACGGTATTGGAAAAATACCACCCGCGACGACGTGAAACTCTATTACAACTACAAGATACACCCGGACGGAAAATTCGAGTGCAAGATGAAAACCCGCGGCATCCCCGTTGCCGAAATGCCGTGGGACACGCTCAACCGCATGGGGTACAGCTTCGGCGGGCTGGAAAAGATGAACTATCTCCAAAAGTTGCAGAATTACGAACAAACGGGGATGCACAAGCTCAAATACCATGACGATATAATCAACTATATCGGCGAGGGTAAAATCCGGCTCAAAAAGAGCGGCAACGGCTACAAAGTCGATGTGAAAAGCTATGCCCGGATTCTCGACGAGGGACTTTTCGATCAGAAATTCACCGAAACGGATATGAAGAACCTCGAAATGTACGGCAACCTCGGCCGCGTGCTGGAAACGTCCGAGGGTCCTCTGCTCGTGTCGCGGGACTTCGATACGCGGCAGTTGGATTACACGAATACTGAAAATGCTTTTGTTCCCCGATACATCCGCGGCACGGAACTCACACAGGAGGACATCAACAGCTTCCGTCGCGGTGAAGTGCGCGAAATAGCGATTGTAAACAGGGACGGCAGCGTGAACATCGTGCCCTACCAGTACAACGCGGTTTTCCGCAAACCTATGGAGGTATTGACCATTGAGCAGCGGAATGCGCTGGCAACCAAACTGCGCGAGCAGCGCGACATGGAGCGTATCATTTCCTCGATGCCCGAAACCGCCGACGGGCGGACCCAATACCCGCAGGCCCCCAAGCAGTCGGCAGAACAGACCGCCGAGACCGCCGGACAGGGACAAGCGCCCGCAGCCGTGCCGGAGCAGAACCAGCAGGGGCAGGCCGCCGAAACGGCCGGGCAAGGACAAACTCCCGCACCTGACCTTTTCGGCGCAGGCCAAACCACGCAAGGCAAAACCCCGGTGCAGGGCCAGACATCCCCGCAAGGTCAGAAACAGCCGCGAGCCGGGCAGAAATCACCGCGTCCGGAGGTAGCGACGCCCGCCCCCAAAGCACAACGGAAAACAGGTCAACACGTTTAGCGCTATGGAAAGATTCGATGAATCGGCTATTGACTGGGTAGCCGCCGCCAAGCGCGGCATAAGTCGCCGGATGCTCAAAGAATACGGCTTTCTGGAATTGCTGCTGGAGGGCGGCACGACGCCCGTAATTCCCTTGACGCTAACCCTCGCGGACGTGACTATAAAACTGGACGGCACGCTTCGACTGACCGAGGACTGCGACAAAAACGTGCGTTTCGAAGTCCTCGGTTACGGCTGGGAAGAATAACCCCCTAAATCCTAAAATATGCGAAAGTGACGATTTTCGCCCGGAGAGCACCGAGGGTGCGGACCGGGACAGGACAGCGCGGCCCTGCCGCAGACAACAAAAACAACATCAAAACTTTAATTCACAGCAAATTACGCTCAAACCACCACGATTTAACATGAAAAAGATTCTTTTCGCGGCCTTTGCCGCACTTTCGATGATCGCCTGCAACAAAGACGATGCAACGACTGTCATTCCCGACATCGACAACACCCTCGACGGCGCAATCGTCGCCATGAGGTTCACCGACGAAACCCCGACCCGTGCGTTCTTCGCCGAAGCCGCGGCCGCCGAAGCGTGGGAGAAATCCCTTTCCTCGCTCTCCGTGTACGTGTTCAACGCCAAAGGCGACCTTATCACCCTGCGCGACTTCACCGCTTCGGAACTCACGGCCCGCACCGCGACCTTCGCCCTGCCGCACGCCACAGCCGGAACGACCTGCGATTTCTATGCCGTAGCCAACATGTCCCTGACGGGCGTCACCACGAAATCCGCGCTGCTGGCCAAGCTGGAAACCTCCGCCGCCGACTATAACGGGACATTCGCCGAGGTTTCGACCAAAGCCAAGCGCAGCGGCGGCTTCGTAATGACGGCCGGAGTGAGCAAGGCCATCGCCGAGGGCGGCACGACATCCGTAGCTCTGACACTCAAACGCACCGTCGCCAAAGTCGCCGTGCAGACATCCGTCAATGCGTCGTTCAATAGCAAGTATTCCGGAACGCTGACCGTAACGGGAACGAAGCTGCTGCGCGCCGCCAGCCAGACGCCGATCATCGCTCCGGCCACACCGACGCCCGGAGCCATGACCTACACCCATACGCAGGCCCCGGCAACGGCATCCGGCAAGTATAACAACCTTTTCTACATCTTCGAAAACGGAGCTTTGGCCGAAGCGAACCGCGTAGCGTTGGAGATCACCGCGACCTATGACGCCGACGGGAATGCTTCGACAACGGCCGACCGCATGGAAGTCATCTACACCGTTCCCCTCACGGGCAAGGCCGGGGGTGAGATCGCCCGCAACGGCTACTACCGTGTGGCCGCCAACATCACGGGTCTCGTGGGGCAGGATTGCCAAGTCAGCGTATCGGTCGCCGAGTGGGAAACACCCGTAACGCAGTCGGTCGATCTGGGGGCATAAACAACCTATTCATTAACCGCCGCCCGCACCTTTCGGGGCGCGGGCGGTTATCATAAATCCCGATGAAACAAACCATATTCATTTTGCTCGCCCTCGCTCTTTGCTGGGGCTGCATTACCGACCGCGAGCCGACCGCACGGTCGAAAGTGGCCGTAGAACTGACCGTCAGGTCCGCCCCCATGACAACGACGACCCGCGCGACCGACGAAACGACGATCCGCGACCTGAATTTCTACCTCATGGACAAAGCGGGCCGCGTAGTGGTATTCCGCTATCTCACCACGACGACGCTGCACTTCGAATGTCCTCCGGGCGTCTACCTGATGCGCATTGCCGCCAACGTCGGCCGCAGTCTGGGTGAAAGTGCCGACCTTTCCCGATACATGGTAACATACCAGCAGGATTATGACACATTACCGATGTTTTACGAACAGGAAACGACGATCTCATGTTCGTCCGGCGGCGTAGTGCAGTTACCGCCGATAAACGTTAAACGCTTCGTGTCGAAAATCTCCTACAACCTCACGGCAAAACCTGCCGACATGGAACTCAAATCCGTGCAACTGCTCACCGTTCCCAGCACCGCGGCGCTCTTTGCAGGGAACGGCCCGGCATCCGGCAATCCCGACGACTACACCCACGGCCCGGAAATGCTCCTGACGGGACGGCAGGCCGCAGGCTGCTATTACATGCTGCCCAATCTTCAAGGCGTGAGGACCTCGATCACCGACCAGAAGCAGAAGAATGCCGACAATGCGCCCCCTTGTGCATCGTGGCTGCTTATCCGTGCCACGCGGGGCAGTAAGGTGCTGGCCTACTCGGTCTATCTGGGCGAAAACAATACGTCCGATTTCAACGTCCGGGCCAACTGCCATTACAGGCTCAATATAACCCTGCTGAACGACAACACCGCAGACACCCGAATCGCGGCATATACGGCTGCCGTGTACGACGATTTCGACGACGGCAATATCGGCGGCTACTGCGTGTACGACCCGGATTACAGCCTGCATGTCGATATGGTGAACGAAAACAGCTCGCTTGCTATCAGCGGGCGGCTGGAGGTGACACAAGGCGACAGCGACTATTTCGAATTTGACCGTACCGACTGCAATAACAGCTTCGACTTTGAAATCTATAACCCCAAAGGAGGTAATTACTTTTACCTCGATTACGGCCCGTCCGTTTTCACCAAAGACAATTCAACGCTGGCCTACCGCGTAACGCTGACCGACGAATACGGATTCGCACAGTCTTACGATTTCAAACATACGATGGCAAATATAGTTTACGCCCATACTTCCGCAGGCGGGAGCGTCACGGCAGACAGATGCCTATATACCCAAACTGCGAACGAGGGCGGCGGCAAGCGCACCGCAGCGTTATGCCACGAGGACGGATGCCGACTGACCGCCGCAGCGACGGGGTCCTATGCTTTCGTGGGCTGGTACGCCGACGCCGCATATTCCCGGCTCCTTTCATCGTCGGCCAGCTACAATTATGTCCCCCGCGATTCGCATGCCGACATATATGCCCGTTTTCGGGTCATGGAAACACCCCTCGACAGTAAGGGAACGGCGAACTGCTACATAGCCCCGGCCCTCGACACCCGCTATTCGTTCGATGCGACGGTGCAGGGCAACGGCAAGAATACGACGAATATCTGGCCGCAGCAGCTTCACGGAGTTTCCGCCCGCGTGCTTTGGGAATCGGGGACATTGAGCGAAACGGTTGTCAAAGATGCGGCGTACTCAAACGGCCGTATATCCTTTTCGACGGGAGCCGTGCGGGGCAACGCCGTGATCGGGTTGTTCGACGCTGCGGGAAACTGCATCTGGTCGTGGCATATCTGGTCGGTCGATTACGACCCGGCAACAACGGCGCAGACCTATTCGTCCGGGGCCGTCTTTATGGACCGCAATATCGGAGCACTCACCACCGACTGCACGCAGCCCTCATCGCGCGGGCTTTACTATCAGTGGGGCCGCAAAGACCCCTTTCCGCATCCGGCGACTTGTCAGGATATAGTCACACGCGCCGACGCCGTATATGCCGGGGGATTCGAATACGCCGTGAGCGATCCGCGGTATTCCGGTTCCGATTCCCCCTATGACGTAATGACGGTGGAGTGGTCCGTTGCTCACCCCACAACCTTTATGAATGATGCCATGTATGACGAGTGGGACGAATGGACCTCGGTTGCGGACTGGCTTTACAATCACCACCCGAATCTTTGGGGCAACGTCACGACAGGAAACGGTAATATCAGCAAGGTAAGCTACAAATCCATCTATGACCCCTGCCCCGTTGGTTGGAAAGTTCCCAGCCCCGAAGATTTTGCCGGAATAGAGCGAGTAAGTCAGTCGGCCCCCTATTATGTAACCATTCATTATAACGGGAACCGCACGACGAATATTCCGGCCGGAGGGACTTTCGCGGAAAACCGCTACATGAGCAACGGCCAATTAGGACGGCTCTACACCAATGCGCCCTACTATATGCACTGGGGATCGTGGGCATGTCGATATGGCGATATTTCCTGCACTTCGATTGTTTTCTCTACAAGTAGCACATCGTATATCGACACATCCGATTATTACCGCTATGCCGCGAATCCCATACGGTGTATCAAAGAATAGAAATGCCATGAAGAAACAGCAAACAATCATCATAGCGCTCTGCCTTATGACCTTGTGCTGCATACCCCGCAGAGCCGCAGCGCAGTTTTTCAGCGCCAAAGTAAACGCGTTGGCCGCACTCACCGCAACGGTGAACGTAGGAGTGGATGCCGCCGTCGCGGACAAGTGGACGTTAGACCTTTCCGCCTACTGGAATCCCGTAAACTCCGATTCGTTCAGTTGTCGGCTGTATGCCGCGCAGATCGGCACGAAACGCTGGCTTTACGAAGCGTTCGTGGGCCATTTCATCGGCAGCCAGCTAACCTATGGAAATTACCTGTACGGCGGTTCCCGACGCTACTACAAAGGCGGCATGGCCGGGCTGGGATTCAGCTATGGTTATGCTTGGCTGCTCTCGAAGCGATGGAACGTCACGGCCGAAATCGGCATCGGGGTCTTTTATATGAAAGACACCCGCCGCGACCGCATCCCGCCCGAATACGAATCCATCTTCATACACCACTACAAGCGGTGGGTTGTAGGCCCCTCGCGGGCGGAGATCAGTTTTAACTACTTATTCTAACAACAGCATGAAAAAACTTATTTATACCGTCGTCTGCATGATGCTTTTTTGCTGCGCCTGCTCGGATGCGGACATAGAGCTTAATCCGGCGAAGCAGGCCAAACAGCAGCTTGCAATGACATTCCGCTGCGGGGCCATGTCCCCGACACGCGCCGCGACGGACGACACCCGCATTGACGACGTTAACCTGTACTTGTTTCCTGCGAACGGCGACCCGGCCCGGCACATCTATATTGCTCCGGTGCGCCCCGTCGTGCTGGAACTGCCCAAAGACGACTATACGCTGTATGCCATTGCCAACCTCGGACACGACGCGGGCGAGCGGACACAGGATTTCGTTCGCTCGCTGCGCATCGAACGGGAGCCTGCGGCCCTCGCGGATGCTCCCTTTCCCATGTCCGCGCAGCAGGCCGTCACCGTGAGCGGCGACACGCAGATCGCCGTATCGCTCATTCGCGCCGTGGCAAAGGTCAATTTCAGCTACACCGTGGCTGCTGATTTCGCAAAATCTTTTCATGTGAAGTCCGTGCAGCTTCGCAGCGCACCCCGTTCGGCGGCTCTCTTTGGCTCCAGCCGCGCCGAGAGCAGCGAAACCGTTGCCGACATGCAGCCCGTCGAAACGTCGGCAACGGCCTATGCCGCGACCTGCTATTTATTGGAGAACAGGCAGGGAGAGGTTGCAGGCATCGGCTCCCAGCAGCAGAAAGACCAAACCCGCGCCCCGGAACATGCCTCCTACATAGCCATAGCGGGCGAAGCCGACGGAACGCAGGTTGTATACCGCATCTATCTCGGAGAAAACAACACGACGGATTTCAATGTCGGCCGCAACCGGGTTTACAACATCGACGCCCGCATCCTCGGTCTGAACACCGTGGACTGGCGAGTATCGACGGCAGAACTCACCGTCACGCCATTTGCCGAAAACCATGCGCCGGAGGAACCTGCGACATCCGAACTGCGGCTTACATCCACGAACGACCCCGAAAATGTCTATTACTTGTCCTATCATATCGACGCCGGGACGGGGATAGTCGCCATCGACGGCGTGAATCGGAACCCCGGTACGCCTTATCCGTTCTTTTCGGGCAACGGAACAGTAACGGCCGGCATCAGCTATACGCAGGCAGAGCCGGGCGACGTGCGGCTCCGCCTGACGGTTACGGACAAATACGGATTCAGCATGGAGCGCATGCTGACAACGGTATTCAAAAACCCGGAACTGACGATAACCTATGCCCAGCAGGGAAATGAACTGACGGTTTATGACCGGGCATATATCGACTATACCGTGTCACAACCCGGTTACTCCGGGAACTACACCGTAAAAGTGGAAGGTGTTCCGTCCGTGTACTATGGTCGCTATGGTTCCGACGTTCCCCTGACGACATTCACCCAATACGGGAATGGCACAAATACATTACGGGTGAAGCCAAATATGCTTGGGCCGAACCCGCTGAAAATAACCGTAACCGACACCGACGGCCACAGCGCGGAGATCATCACATCGGTAATGGGTATTAAGACCACCACCGCCCTCCAACCAACATTCAGCACATCGGGGGGCTTACTCTATGTTACCGTGGAATCTTCGCAGCCCGTAGTGAATGATCTGACAGTAACGGTTACGGCCAACGCCGAAATATACTCTTTCGGCGGGGCCGTGACAAAAAAGCAGTATATCGTAACGGTGAAGATTGAAGCCGACCACACGACAGGAAAAGGGTCTGTATCATTGAGCGGGTTAGGGAGTTACGCCACGTTCACAGTAACGTCTTATTCCGCGGAATTTAAGCGCACATCGGATAACGGATTGGTCGAATATAAATTACAGTAAAAGATGAATAAGACAATGGAAACTATTGCCGTATGCTGCGCCGCGCTGCTTTGCGGCTGTTCGATAACCGGGCATCTGGAGCGTCGGCAATACCGCGCCGACGTGTTGCACGTCAGCCGCGAACAGCGCGAACGCGAGCAGCAGACCTACCAGCCGCCCGCCTTGAAGATCGAACGCGACAGCAACCGTTTCTACCTTGTGCCAACCGAAGTACAGGAGAACGGCGAACGCATCATGGCGATGCAGATTCAGCAGGTAACCATACGCGCCAAAGCCCGAACGCTTCCCGAACGGCTCGGAAAGGTCATAATCGACTTCGTGATCGACATGCCCCGGCAGTTGCAGGGCGCATGCCGGAGCGTCATCGTAACCCCCTATCTGCACAAGTACGGTGAAGCGCATCCTTTGCAGGACATCACCATTCGGGGCGGGCTGTTTTTACGGGTGCAGCAGCGCGACTACTGGCAGTTCGGCAAGTATGTCCGGGCTTTCGCACCCGACAGCAGCGCCGAAGCCCGCGCTTTCGCCCGCTTCGTGAAATATCCCTATCCGGAGGGCGTGCGGCTCGACAGCGTGGCGGCCCATCCCGGCCATATCTCGTACTACTATTCGCAGGAGGTCCCGACAGACGAAACGTCGAAAACGATGCTCATAACCTTACAGGGGCGTGTCGTGGCCCTCGACGACAGCAGCTACACGCTGCCCCCGTCCGACACGCTGACCTATCACGTTTCGTCGATGCTCTCGTTCGTCGATACCACGACGCGCTACAAAATAAAGGTCATAAACAAGTACGCCACCGTGCAGGACCGCAACTACATTCAATTTTTGGTGAACGACACCCGTGTACTCGACACCCTCGGCAAAAACGCCGCACAGCTCGGTAAGATTCAGGCACGCATGGCCGGACTGATCGCCCAGCAGGAATTTTTCGTCGATAGCGTCGTCCTGACGGCCACGGCATCCCCGGAGGGCAGTTTTTCCCGTAACCGTGCATTGGCACAAGGCCGCGCCCATGCCCTCAAACGCTACCTGCAGGAGCGCATCGGCCCCGAAGTCGATACGCTCGTCCGGGTGCGGTGGGTGGCCGAGGACTGGCCCGAACTGGCCGCACGCATCCGTGGTGACGAAAGCGTTAAACACCGCGACGATATATTGGAGTTGATCGCCGCCGAGAAAGACCCCGACCGACGGGAACGGCTGATCCGCGAACGATACCCAGCGGATTATTGCTATCTTAAAGAAAGCATCTATCCGTGGCTTCGGGCCGTTACTCTGCGTTACGACCTGCGCCGTCAGGGAATGATTAAGGACACCATTCACACCCGCGAGGTCGATACGGCTTATATGCGGGGTGTCGATCTGCTGCAAAAGCGCAGGTATGCGAAAGCCCTTTACATCCTGCATGAATACTGCGACCGCAACACCGTCGTAACGCTCCTTTCGCTCGGCCATGATGCACAGGCGTTGGAAATCCTCGACGGGCTGGAGCAGTCCGCGACGACTGAATACCTCAAAGCCGTGGCCTGCTCCCGGCTCGGTCGCAAAGCCGAGGGCCGCGAACATTTCCTGAACGCCTGCGGCATGGACGAACGGATGCAGTATCGCGGAAACCTCGATCCCGAAATAACCGAACTTTTAAAGTAATAAGCCATGAAGATAGGACTGGTAGACGTAGACGGCCACCACTTCCCGAACCTCGCCCTGATGAAACTTTCAGCATGACACAAAGCGCACGGCGACAGCGTGGAGTTTGCCGACCCCATGTTCGGCCGATACGACAGGGTGTATATGTCCAAAGTATTTACATTCACACCCGATTATCCGCACGGATTCCCCTGCGAGGTAATAAAGGGCGGAACCGGGTATCGAGACTATGCGACCGTATTACCCCCGGAGGTCGAACACACCTGCCCCGATTACGGGCTGTATGATTATCCGGCAGCCGTAGGCTTTCTAACCCGCGGATGCGTGAATCGCTGCCCGTGGTGCGTGGTTCCCCGCAAAGAGGGCGCATTGCGGGGAAACGCCGACATAGAAGAATTTCTGAACGGACGCCGCGAAGCCGTACTGCTCGACAACAACGTACTTGCGTCCGGGTGGGGGCTGTCCCAAATCGAGAAGATTATCCGGTTAGGGGTGCGCGTAGACTTCAATCAGGGACTTGATGCCCGGCAGATCGCCCGGAGTCCCCAGATCGCCGAACTGCTCTCGCGGGTGAAATGGATGCGTTATATCCGCATGGCTTACGACAGCACCGCCGTCCGCGACGATGTGCGCAAGGCCATAGAAAGGCTGAAAAAATGCGGCATGAAGCCCGCAAAGATGTTTTTCTATGTGCTGGTCCGGGAGGTGGACGACGCGCTGGCCCGCATCGAAGAACTGGACGCGCTGGGATGTCAGCCCTTTGCACAGCCGTACCGCGATTTTGAGAATAAGATACGCCCGACACCCGAACAGCGGCGACTGGCCCGCTGGTGCAACCATAAACCGACGTTTCACACCGTGAACTACAAAAACTACAAAGAATAACGCTATGAAAAGGAAATCATTCGTAAGCATTTTAATCGTGCTGCTGGCCCTGTTCAGCCTGACCCGCTGCAAGCTGGCAGAGGTCGAAACAATCGACGAAATACCGTGCCCCGGAGTGGGAATAGACACGGTGATAATCCCCGGCTGGGACGAGCAGCCTGATAACTAAAACACAAAACCTTATGTCAAAAGAATTTAAATCATTCCTGAAAACCGTCACCGGAAACGAGGGCGGCAAATGCAAATACACAACACGCCTTGACCTGTACGGTTGCGGGTGTGCCCACGACTGCGCCTATTGCTATGCAAAGTCGCTGCTCGATTTTCGCCACCTATGAAACCCGCAAGACCCGACCGTGGCCGACATCCGTAAAGTCGCCCGCAGCTTGGACCGCATAGCCCCCGGAACCATCCTGCGGCTGGGCGGCATGACAGATTGTTTCCAGCCAGCGGAACGCCGACATCACGCAACCCGCGAAGCCATCCGCCGGATGAACGCCCGCGGCATCGGCTACCTGATCGTTACCAAGTCGGCGCTGGTCGCAGAGGACGAATATTTGGCGATGCTCGATCCGCAACTCGCGCACATTCAGATTTCCATAACGACGACCAGCGACGCTTTGGCCCAGACCTATGAACTCGCAAGCCCGCCGAGCGCCCGGATAGCGGCCATCGAAAAGCTCGCCGCGCAGGGTTTCGACGTATCGGTACGGCTCTCCCCGTTCATTCCCCAATACATCGACTTCGCCATTCTCAACGCGATACGCTGCCGAAAGATACTCGTGGAGTTCTTGCGCGTGAACATCTGAATAGCCCGCTGGTTCAACATCGACTATTCAGAATACACGCTCAAACATTGCGGCTACCGCCACCTGCCGCTGAAGCGGAAGATCGAATACCTCAAACCGATAACGGGATTCGAAGAAATGACCGTCTGCGAGGACGTAACCGAACATTACCTGTACTGGCGGGAGTGTTTCAATCCCAATCCGGACGACTGCTGCAACCTGAAACTCTAACAGTATGGAGAAAGTAACAGTTATAGATTCGGAGAAATACCAGCAATACGAGCAGCAGATACAGCAAGTGTTCGCCGAAATCGAATACCTCCGAAAGCACCAGCAGGCAGCACCCAAAGTCATATACACGAATAAAGATATGCTCGAATTATTAGGGGTGAACGTAAAAACGCTGAAAAAGTACAGAGATAACGGTTTTTTGGGTTATTCGCAAGTCGGGGACAAGTTCTATTACACCCCCGCAGACATAGCTCTGTTTCTGACGAAAACCCATAAAGAAGCGTTCGCATGGAAGTAAACAAAAGCCCCCGATAACGGGGGCTTTTGTTTAAGATTCAGACCGACGGAGTAAAGGAACCGAACGCAAGCTGATTCCGCACGGCGTCATTTATGGTATCAGGCAGAAATTGAGCGTACACCTTTTCAGTCGTGATAATTGAACCATGCCCTAATAGCTGACTAATCATGTGCAACGAAATACCCCGGTTCAGAGCCATAACCGCAAATGTATGTCGGGCAACGTGCATAGTCAGGTTAAACGGCAAGCCTATTTTATAACCGAGGGCATTTAACGACACCTGAATTGTTCGGTTTTTCGATTTGCGCCGCATATCCAAATCCGCTTCATTCCTCAAATCGTAATTTTCGGGTAGCAAGTCAAAAACGAAACGCTTGTTATATTGCTTTTTTTGCCAACGTTTCAAAATTGCTATGGCGGGTTCTGTCAAAGGAATGGTATGCGCGACGTTCCCTTTAAACAGGTTTTTGCCAATCTCGCACGCTTTCCAATCAATATGCGACCACTCCAGCGTAATTATATCAGACACACGCAACCCGCAGGCATGGAATGAAAAAAGAAACATATCCATTATTTCACGGGTCCGATCTTGAAGAACCTTATCGTACAGATTTATAAATGCGTTCAACTGCTCCGGCGTAAGATAATGAATATCGCCGCTTTCAACTTCCGACTTATATTTGCGTTGCTTTATATCAAAATAGGCGGTTGTGATTGTAGATGCAACTTTTATAGAAAGCAATTCATTATCTTTTGCGTACTCAACAGCCTTAAAAAGAGGCGTAAGCATCTTATTAACCCCCTCTTTCGTATTCCCCTTTTTCAAACGAAAAGCCTTATATCGTTCGAATAAATCGAGTGTAAGATTAGATATAGGGATAATGCCTTCCCCCGTTTCATTTGCAATAAAACACTGAAACTGCTTTATATACAAACTACCATTATAATATGTACTGTAAGCTATCCTTTGAAGATCATAACGCCGCTTATGATAATCTTGCGCAAATTGGATAAAATCAACGTTTCTCGGTTGAGATATTTGCATCTCATATTTACGGTCTATTAGATCGGCTAATACTTGCAGGGTAATAGTTCCATCGTATTTCCTGATGCGCTTGTCAATATCATCCCGAAATTGCCTTAATTGATTATTCAAACGTGTGGCATCTGGACTTTTAAGCCTAACCATGCCTTTCTTGGGGTCCCAATCAGCAAGATTAACACGTACACCCGTAGAACGGGTTACAGGTACACCGTTAATGTAATAAATAAGATAAATTGCAACTTCCCCTTTTGCGTTCGGCTTGGTGCGCACAATAAAGTTGCCAGAGGGACATTCTGATTTAAGTCTACCCATAATTTCCGATTTTTTACCATCACAAAGATGAATCGCAAAGTTTGTGATGATTTTGTGAATGTTATTTAACCGGAAATGTCCCTTAAATACCACGGCACGATTTTCTCAATCGTGCCGTGAAGTATCTAACCATGTCATTTTGAGGCATTTTCGCCCAAAATCTATTTCAGTACTCTTCCTCGTTGAAGAAGAAATCGTCTTTCGAGGGGTAATCGGGCCAGATGTCTTCGATAGATTCGTATATCTCGCCTTCGTCTTCTATTTCTTGCAGATTTTCAAGCACTTCGAGAGGTGCACCCGAACGTACTGCATAGTCGATCAGTTCGTCTTTCGTGGCAGGCCAAGGGGCATCTTCGAGTTTCGATGCCAATTCAAGTGTCCAGTACATAATTTCAATGTTTTTAAGTTCCCAAATATCAGCGGATTAGCCAAACCGAAAACGGGACTGTTCCGCCATCACTGATTTGCAAAAGTATAAAAAAAACGAGAAAAACAAAGAAAAAACAATAAAACATCGCCAGTGCAGAACAAACACGCTTGCACTCAACGAATTACGGAATCCACAAGGTTTCATCGACCTCGTAATGCGCCGTAAGCATACGTCCGAGCGCATAGAAGTAATCCGACAGCCGGTTCAGGAACATCAGCGCCTCGGCATCCGTGCCGTATTTCTCGTCGGCGCGCAGTGCGGCGCGTTCGGCGCGGCGGCAAACCGTGCGGCAGACATGGCACATCGAAACGACGGCGTTGCCGCCGGGAATCGTAAACTTGTCGATCGGCGGTACGGCAGCCTGCAATGCGTCGATCCGCCCTTCGAGCCACGTGACGGCTTCGGGCGCCAGCGGAGCGACCTTCTCGCAGCCCGATTTCCCGCGGGCCAGCAGGGCTTCGACGGTCATCAGCCGCGAAAGGATGCGGTTCAGGTCGTCCACATACGGCGTCAGTGCGGCATCGGAGCGCATATTGTCGCACAACAGCGCCGTAAAAGCCGCCAATTCATCTACCGAGCCGTACGCTTCGACCCGTTCGTCGGTCTTGAAAACCCGCTCGCCGCCGACCAGAGACGTGGTCCCCTTGTCGCCCGTTTTGGTGTATATTTTCATATCCGGAAATGTTGTTTCGGCAAATTATTATTGAAAATCAGCAGGTATCCCCTATTGTCCACCGTCGTCGAACGATGCGCCGCCACGATCTGACGGCACAACATCTGGCGATCCTGTCCCTCGCAGGGCGACATCAGGGCGACGGTATGCCCCGCTTCACCCGCGGCCGCGACCAGTGCCAGCGTCTCCGCACGTGGCAGGTCCCGCGTCAGGATACAGAATTCGGCATCCGCACGATTCAGGCCAAACGTACCGTAACCGCAATGAATCGCCACGTTTTGCAACTGTATCGCCCGGCGTTCGGGCACTCCGGCACCGCGCAGCGCCCGGTACAGCCGCCGGTCGCCCGGCAGCAGCTCGCCGCGCATGAAAACCTCCCGTACAATATTATATACGAACGGCGAATGGACTCCGTGCCCGCGAAAATAACGGGCGCGGACAAGTCGGTTGTGCAGTTCTGCGATCCGTCCGTAAAAACCCAGTCCGATAGTGCGGCCGCCGATCCTCATCTCCCCTATTTTTTCAGCATGCCCGCCAGACGGCCCGTCGAAAAGGCGATCTGCAGGTTGTATCCGCCCGTATTGGCGTCGAGGTCCAGTACCTCGCCCGCAAAGTAAAGTCCCCGGACCTTCAGCGACTCCATCGTATAGGGGTTCACCTCGTCGCAGCAGACGCCGCCGGCCGTAACGACGGCATATTCGAACGGCGCATAATCCGTAAGCGGGAAGGTGAATCCCTTGAGCGTCTTTATCAGGCGGCCGATCTGCTCTTCGGTGATTTTGCTGACGTAATTCTTGCCGTTGACGTCCATTTCATGCACAAGAGTCAAGACGAGCGGCTTCGGAACCAGCTTACGCAGCAGTTCGGTGAAAAACTCGGTCGGCTCCATATCGGCGATCTCGCGCGCGATCCGCTCGCGCAACACCTCTTCGGTAAGCGCGGGTTTGAGGTCCACGACCAGTTTCACGCGCCGCTGGTCGATCAGCGCATCCACCGCGTCGCGGCTCATCCGCAGCGCCACGGCGCCCTCGATGCCGCGCTGCGAGAATCCCAGTTCGCCGAACTCCTCGCGCACGGGCTGGTCGTCAATCCAAAGCGTCGCCCGGACGTTGCGCAGCAGAAGGCCGTCGAGGTATTTGATCTGCGGATGCGACGAGACGAGCGGCGTCAGCGAAGGGCGCACCGGCTCTACGGAGTGCCCCAAGTCGGATGCGAAGGCGTATCCGTCGCCCGTGGAACCCGTCGCGGGATAGGAAAGCCCTCCCGTAGCGACGATGACGTTCGGGCACTCCTCCTTGCGTTCGAAACCGCGCTTGTTGATATAGCGGACGCCGAAAACCTTGCTGCCCAAGGTCATAATCCCGGTGACGCGCGTATTGTATATGATTTTGACGCCGTTCTCGAAGCAATATTCCAGCAGGGCCGTAGCGATGTCCCACGCCTTGCCGCTCCGGGGAAAGACCCGTTCGCCGCGCTCGATTTCGAGCTTCACGCCCGCCCTCTCGAAGAAGCGGATGGCAGCGCGGTTGTTGAACTCGGCGAAGGCCGGCGCGAAAAACTCCGCATTGGTCCGCACCTGCGAGGCGAACTCCTCGGCAGGCCGGGCGTTGGTGACGTTGCAGCGGCCCTTGCCCGTGATGCGGACCTTGCGGCCCGATTTCTCCATCTTCTCGATGAGCAGCACACGTTTTCCGTTGCGCGCGGCGGTTCCTGCGGCCATCATGCCCGCAGCCCCCGCACCGACGACGATGACGTCGTACGGTATGATCTCTTTTTCTTCCAATTGCTCCATACGACCGCAAAGATAGGCAATAATTCTTTCTTTACGGAAAAATTTTTCTATCTTTGCGGCCGTTAAAACCGTTCTAAAAGATATGTTGAGCAGAAGATTACTTCGTATTAAGGTCGTCAAAGCGCTGTTCGCGCACCTCAAATCGGGTGCAGACAACATGATTGCGTCCGAGAAAACGCTGATGACGTCCGTCGACAAGGCCTACGACCTCTACTTCCAGATACTGATCCTGCCCGTGGAAATCGCACGTTACGCCGAACAGCGTCAGGAGCTGGCCAAGCAGAAAAAACTGCCGACACACGAAGACCTCAACCCCAACACCAAATTCGTCGACAACCAGATTATCCGCGTAATCGCCAACAGCGACGCGGTGAACGACTATGCGGCGGCCCGCAAGCTGAACTGGACGCGGTATCCGGAGTTGATACGCACGCTCTACACCCAGCTGACCGAAAGCGACTACTTCAAGGATTACATGGCGCGTCCGGAGCGTTCGTTCGCCGACGACCGCAAACTGCTCGAAGACTTCTTCAAGGAGCTTCAGAGCTGCGAACCGCTGGACAACGTGCTGGAGGAGATGTCGATCCTCTGGAGCGACGACCTGCCCTATATCGTGATGATGATCCTGCGTTCGCTCTCGAACCTGCGCCCGACGCACACGGAGCTGAAGGTTCCGGCGAAATTCAAGAGCGACGAGGACCCCCAATTCGTCCGGACGCTATTCGAAAAATCGCTCGTCAATTACGACTCCTATCAGGATTATATCGAGAAATTCACCTCCAACTGGGACGTGGAGCGCATCGTCTTCATGGACAACCTCATCATCGGCACGGCGATGGCCGAGCTGACCTCGTTCCCGTCGATTCCGGTCAAGGTGACGCTCGACGAATACATCGAAATCTCGAAATACTACTCGACGCCCGGCAGCAGCACCTTCATCAACGGCGTGCTGGACAAGATCGTCGATTCGCTCACCGCCGAAGGCCGCATCAAGAAAGCGGGCCGCGGCCTGATCTGAGGCCCGATGCTGCGTGTCTGTCTGTTGCTGCTTCTGGCCGCGGCGCTCGCGGCGTGCGGCGCCCGGCAGGTGAAGACCGAACGCAAAGGCCGGATTATCACCCTCACGGACACGATTCTCGACACGGGAGGTACGGACACCGTGCGTTTCGGACGCCTGCATTCGGGCGAAATCGCCCAGCTGCGTCTGTGGCTGGCCAACGAGACGAGCGGACCGGTCGTCATCGCCAAATACGGCCGCAGCTGCGGATGCACAACGCTCGAATATGACAATCAGCCGATTAACGCCGGCGATGCACAGCAGGTGACGCTCACTTTCGACGCAAGGGGCGAGTGGGGCTGGCAGCTCAAGACGCTCGACGTCTCGTTCGCTGGGGCGCGCAGTCCCCTCCGGCTGTTTATCGAAGCCGAAGTGGAATAAATAGTTGCGTATTCGACAATATTTCGTATATTTGTCCCGTTACAGAAATTAAACACTAAAACATAACGACGTATGATCAATTTTCTTCAGGTGCCGCCCGTAGAACCCCAGCCGGGTTTCATGCAGCAGTACAGTTTCATCATTATGATCGGCCTCATGGTGCTGGTTTTATGGCTCTTCATGTGGCGTCCCGAAGCCAAGCGCCGCAAGCAGATGCAGGCTTTCCGCGACGGGCTGAAAAAGGGCGACAAGGTCATCACCGCCGGCGGTATCTACGGCACGGTAAAGGAGATCAAGGAGACCACCCTGCTGATCGAAGTGGACAGCAACGTAACGCTGCGCATCGACAAGAACATGGTGGTAGCCGACAACAGCGATCTCCAGCGTCAGTAAAACAGGATACGCAAAAACGGAAAAGCTGCAAATTTTGCAGCTTTTTTGTTTGTAGGTTAGGAATTTATCCCTATATTTGCACCAGCAACCGGAGCAATCCGGGCACGATCCCAACAACATTGTCGAGGGGGGGGGAATCTTTTAAGCGCCTCTTACGGATTACCCCCTTTTCGGCAATGTTTTTTTATGCCCGTCCCGCAAAGAGACACGCCGATCTTCGGCCCTTCGGCCGCCGATCCGCCGGTCAAGCGACAGACAGACAGACAGACAGACAGACAGACAGACAGACAGACAGACGATCCGCAGGTCGGCAGGGCGGCAGGGCGGCGCATTCCCGCAACAGCCGCGGCCGCGAAAGCCCTCTCCCCTACATTCAGAAAAGATTTCACGTTTTGCCGTTTATTGCTATATTTGCGGTCGGATTTTCATAACAGACATCATGACCCAGCACATATCCTATCCCACCGTCGGGACCTGCTCCCGGCAAATCGACATCGAACTGGAAGAGGGCGTTATCCGCAGCGTAACCTTCACGGGCGGCTGTTCCGGAAACACGCAGGGCGTCGCCGCGCTCGTACGCGGCATGAAGGCCGCAGATGCCGTCGCGCGGCTCGAAGGCATCGACTGCCGCGGCAAGGGCACTTCGTGCCCCGACCAGTTGGCAAAAGCGCTGAAACAGGCGCTTTAGCGCCCCGGTGCAACATCGGGAACGAATTTTGCACGCGGCAGGTACATAAGATCAAAACTGGAAATCTATGTATTTTGTCTGGTACCTCCTGCTCGGTCTGGCGTCCGGATGGATCGCCAACCTCATCGTCAAGGGCGACGGCTCAGGACTCATCATCAACCTTATCGTAGGACTCGTCGGCGGCGTGCTGGGAGGCTGGCTCTTCTCGCCCGTAGGACCTGCGCCGCTAGGTTCGCTCGGCAGTCTGGCGACTTCGGTCATCGGCGCCGTCGCGCTGTTGTGGATCGCCGCCGCCATAACGCGCAAGAAAATCCGATAAACCTAAATCATTCGATCATGGACACACTGAAAACCGACAAAACCGACACCGCAGAGGCGGAAAATATCGAAACGATGGAACTGTTGACCGGCATGCTCGACAATGCGACGCAGTGCGGCGGTGCAGACGACGAAAATCCGGAGCCGGAGAAGTCCGGGAAATGATACCGGAACACTCCGGCAGAAGCCGTGCCGGACTGGCGTCGGCAGCTGATGGACAGCGCGATAACACAAAAGGGAGACCTCGAAAGTCTCCCTTTGTGTGAGTTGAGCTGCCAGGACTCGAACCTGGAACGACAGAACCAAAATCTGCTGTGTTACCATTACACCACAGCTCAATCCGTTGCTCGAAAGCGGCACAAAGATAAGCAAATTTTCCCAAAATACAATTCCGGAAGCGAAAAATGCTGCAAATCAAGGTGCATAGTCGGTATAATTTTATTACTTTTGCAAAGATGAAACAGTGGTTGATGATATTGGCTTTGTGCTGGGCGGCGGCGACGGTAAACGCCGCCGGGGAGAGTCAGTCCCATACGCTCCGGGCCGAAATCACCGCCGCCGTTCTCTCGCAGGCCGACAGCGAACGTTTCGAGACAGACAACGCACCCCTGCTGGCTACCGCCTGCACGGGCTGCACTCAGCTTTCGGGAGCGGAACAGGGCGCCGGCCGAAGCGTCCGCCACGCAGGGAATTTCATCGTGGCGGCGACCCGCGGGTACGCCTGCGCCGGCAATCCGCATCCGGCCGCACCAGCCGTCGGAAAATGCGGCGTACGCCCGCCCAGCATACGCAGGGCCGATCGGTATATTTATTATTTGAGGAGGATCATCATTTAGCGGAAGATTCACGTCCGAACCGCCTGCTCCGGCATGCGGACAATACTTTCACGCATCTTTCACCAAATGAAAACTCATCAATGAAAAATATGATCGATGATGCGATTTATTCCGCATCGCCCGAAATTGCATGCCGCCGTTACAACCCCTCATTAGGCATCGTGCTGACGGCTGGCAGCATCGCCCTGCTGTGGGCCAACTCCCATGTCAGTCTCTTTACCGAGAACGACATGTTGTCGCAGTGGAACCTTTTGATCAGCTCCTGCATCCTCTGCACGGGCATCGTGATGATCTGCTACCGGCTGTTCGGCGATTCGTCGGCTCCGGTCGAGAAGCGGAGCCGCGAGCGGCTCTACCGTTCGGAATACTCCTTCGAGGCGCACGATCTGCCCAAAGTGCAGTCGGCGATCGAATGCGGCAACTTTGCGGTACTGCAGAACCTGCCCCGCAGCTACCAGCCCGCGGCTCAGGTCATCTGCTACCGGACGGACAGCGGCTCGCTTATTGCGGCGCAGGTGCTGATGAACCGGCAGCCGACCGGGGAGATCAAGGTCTTCCGTGCCGGAGAATATGATTTTTAACACATAAAGCATGATTCTGACAATGATTCTGCTCTTCGTGGTGGGTTACACGTTCATCGCGCTGGAGCATAAGGTAAAAGTGGACAAATCGGCCATCGCACTGCTGATGTGCGGCGCGATATGGACGGTTTTCAGTCTGTGGGGACACGACAGCAACATCAGCCACGAGATGGTAGACCATCTGGGCGACACGTGCGAAATCTTGGTTTTCCTGATCGGAGCCATGACCATCGTCGATCTGATCGACACGCACGGCGGCTTCAACGTCATCACCGACCACATTACCACCCGCAACAAGCACAAGCTGATGTGGCTGCTGGCCATCATCACGTTTTTCATGTCGGCGGCGCTGGACAACATGACCACGACGATCATCATGGTAATGCTGCTGCGGCGAATCATTGCGGATCAGAAGGAGCGCTGGATTTTCGCCAGCCTGATCGTCATCGCGGCCAACAGCGGCGGCGCGTGGTCGCCCATCGGCGACGTGACGACGATCATGCTCTGGATGCGCGGCAACGTCACTGCGGCGGCCCTGATGGGAACGCTCTTCGTGCCGTGCATCGTATCGGTAATCATCCCGACGGCGATCGCGATGCGCTACGTGGGCAACGAAGACGCGGCCCCCGTGGACGAAAGCGCGTTCGAAGCGGAGCTGCCCAAGGGCGTGGGTCCGCGGCTGAGCAAGTTCATCCTCGTCACGGGCGTCCTCAGCCTGCTGTTCGTACCCGTATTCAAGAGCATCACCCACCTGCCGCCCTACATGGGCATGATGGTTTCGCTGGGCGTGATGTGGGTGCTGACGGAGATCATCTACGACCGCAAACGCGGCATCGAGGAGTCGATCAAATGCCGCGTTTCGAAAGTGCTCAAGCATATCGACATGCCGACGATTCTCTTCTTCCTCGGCATCCTGATGTCGGTGGCCGCACTGCAGAGCGCGGGCGTGCTGACCGACGTGGCCAACTGGCTCGACAAGCAGGTGCACGAGGTCTTCACGATCGCGGGCGTCATCGGCGTGCTTTCGTCGGTGATCGACAACGTGCCGCTGGTGGCCGCATGTATGGGCATGTATCCGGTCATGGACGCGGCGGCGGTTGCGGCCAGCGCCGATCCGGCCTACATGCAGTCGTTCGTGCAGGACGGACTGTTCTGGCACCTGCTGACCTACTGCGCAGGCGTGGGCGGCAGTCTGCTGATTATCGGTTCGGCGGCAGGCGTCGTGGCGATGGGGCTGGAAAAGATCAACTTCGCGTGGTACTTCAAGAAAATCACGCTGCTGGCGTTCGTCGGCTATCTGTCGGGAATTCTGGTCATCCTGCTCGAACACCTGCTGATCGGGCTATGACCGGAGAGGAGCGATGTGAAAAAGGGCGCGGAGGATTTTCCCCTGCGCCCTTTTCATTTACAGGCGGTTATTCATAGCCGGGCCGCTGATTGTCGGCCGGCCGTTTTCCGGGCTGAGCGTTCTCCGCAAGAAACGGCGAATACATCATCAGCGCGTCGTTACGGGTGACGTACTGCACATCGACGCAGCGGCCTTCGGCGTCGTACACCTCGCGGTAGAGCTTGTTGTGGCGGCTGTATCCGCCCCAGTATTCGCTCTGCATGCAGTGATCCCGTTCGACCACGCGGTAGGAGCATTCCGGCCGCCGGTCGGCGCGCCACTCCCCTTCGAGGAACTCGCCGCCTACGGTGACATGCAGGCGGAAAGTCGTCTGCGTATCGTTGCGGATCATCAGGTCGCGGTAGGGATAAACGCATGTAGCGCCGCTCCCGAAAGGCTGGGTGCGGCCGCAGTCGGGAAATACGTCGTACGAATGGCGGTAACGCTCGACAACGGTCAGCGGCGTATGGAGCGTCATCCAGAAGATCAGGTTGGACATCTGGCAGAGTCCGCCGCCGACTCCGGGGCGGAACGTGCCGCAGAAAAGAACGATGCCGTCGAGATAGCCCTTGCGGCGGGAGGGACGTCCGATCAGCCGCCAATAGCTGAACGTCTCGCCCGGACGCAGCACCACGCCGTCGAGACGCGCCGCGGCCAGCCGGAGATTGGTGATCTTGTTGTATTGGTACTGCATGTCGACGTCCTTCAGCCTGCGCAGCAAGGGCGTCCGGTGCCGGAAGTGCGAATAGTCGCAGCTCGGAGAGCCGGATTTACGGGCGAAACGCAGGCCGCCGAAGTACCACAACCCGTAACGCAGGCAGGTGTACCAGAGACGTCCGCACCACAGGCGGAAGCGGCTGCGGCGCCGAGGTTCGGCACTTGGTCGGTCCACGGTCAGCCCAGTTTGGCCATGAACTTCTCGCGGTCCACGACATAGCGGATATGCACGCCCTCGCCGATCATCCCCCCGGCGTCGCGCGCGCCGACGTTGAAAGTCAGCTTGCGTCCCTCGACTTCGGCCAGCACGGCCGTCGCGGTGATTTCAGCGCCCAGCCCCGAAGGCTTGATATGGGTGACGTTCATCTCCGCGCCCACGGTCGTCGAGCCGGCAGGCAATGCGGCCGCCGCGGCTGTCATGGCGGCGTTTTCCATCAGCGCCACCATCGAAGGCGTGGCGAATACGGGCAGGTCGCCCGACCCCATCGCGGCGGCCGTATTTTCGTTCGTTACCGTAGTGCGGCTCTGAGCCGACAATCCTTTTTCGAGCATAATATCGTTCTGGCGTATGACGTTTAACCGATAAATAATTACCTTCGCAAAGGTAACAATTTTTTACGGACATGAAAAAGTGGCTTCTGCTTCTGATAACGCTGGCCGCCGCACTCCCCGGAGCGCAGGCGCAGGGAGGCCGCGGCTTCTGGCATCAGGAGTGGTGCGTGGAAAAGGGCGACTCGGTGCCGTTGGTGCATATTCTCCCGGTTTACGTATTCAGCCGCCCGGTGGACCTGCGCCGCTACCGCAAACTGGTCGATGCCGTGAAGAAGGTCTACCCTATCGCCCGGATCGCCAAAGCCAAGATGGCGGCCATGGAAGAGGAGTTGTGCCGCCTGCCGACGAAGAAGGCGCAGAAAGCCTATATCAGGCAGGTTTACAACCAAATCAAGGAGGAGTATACGCCGGTGCTGAAGCACATGACCCGCACGCAGGGCAAAGTGTTGCTGAAACTGATCGACCGCGAAACGGAATACACCGCCTACGAGGTGCTGAAGGAGTTCCGGGGCGGCTTCGTGGCGGGATTCTGGCAGGGCGTGTCGCGCATATTCGGACAGAACCTCAAGTCGGAATACGACAAGCAGAACGAAGACCGGATGATCGAACAGATCGTAATTTATTACGAAGCCGGACTGCTCAGGTAACCTTTCCAGATAAATTACGAGCTGTCCGGCCGCAAAGCGGCCTTCATACTGACAATCCCCCGAAATCCCCCTTTGAAAAGGGGAACTTGTATTTTTAGTGGTACGAAGCCGGACTGCTGCGGTAAGCGGCCGGCTGCGGCAACCGGATTGCGCCCACACGGCAACCGGAATGCGGTGGCAGCCCGGCACTCCGGTCAGAAGTTGAATGACAGGCCGACGCCCATGCCCATATAGGAGCGGGTCGGACGGAAGTCTCCGTATCTGAATCCGAAATTATCCGTAATATAACAATGGTAGGTGAAATCTCCGTAGAGATTGAACCGCCAGATGGGGATGATAAGCCGCGCGCCGATGTCGAAAGTACAGCTGAAGCGGTGCCTGACGAGGAATCCCCCGTCATAGGGCGGAAGGCTCAGCGGCCCGAACATCATGCCCGGCGTGAACCCCGTATGCACTTCGAACGCCGAGGGGAGAATCGAGAACAGCGTGGAGAGGAACGCACTGCCCCAGTCGGGTTTGCTCTCCCCGTAATAACCGTTGCCATAGGGGTCGTTGTTCGGATAGCCTTCGTCCCTGCTTCTGCGCCATGCCGACACCATACGTCCCGTCCGCCATGTAAACTGCATCGGGATGGAATAGTAGTCGAAGACGTCGGAGTCCAGAAAGACGTTCAGACCCGTGCGGAAGCCGATGTTGTAGTAGTTGTAGCGGGCATAGTCGATGCTGAACGCCTGCAGGTCGGGCGAAAGCCGGCCGCCGCTGCCGAGCTGGATCTGGGCGCCGTAGCGGATGCCGATTTCATTGCCGTAGGGCAGGCCCTTCGGCGGCTGCCATTCGTCGGGAGTCTGGGCCGCCCCGCTGACGCAATACAGAAGCGCGAGGAGTACCGCAAAAGCTGTTTTTCTCATAATTTGCCGTTTGCTTCGGTGACAAAGGTAGTACAATATGCCGGACAGCCAAACATTTATGTCGAAAAGTGCGGACGGCGGCGGCAGCAGCGCCGAAAATCGCCGCGGCCCTTGCTCTTTGTGAATTATTCGTTATCTTTGTGGGCAAAATTTCGCAGACCTATGTTTGAAAATTTAACGGATAAACTCGAACGGTCGTTCAAAATCCTCAAAGGCGAGGGCCGCATCACCGAGATCAACATCGCCGAAACCCTCAAGGAGATTCGCCGTGCGCTGATCGACGCCGACGTCAACTACAAGGTAGCCAAGTCGTTCACCGACGAAGTGAAGCAGAAGGCGCTGGGACAGGACGTATTGAAGGCGGTGAAGCCCGGACAGATGATGACCAAGATCGTACGCGACGAGCTGGCCCTGTTGATGGGCGGCACGGCGACGGACATCCGGCTGGAGGGCAATCCCGCCGTGATTCTGATCGCGGGTCTTCAGGGTTCGGGTAAAACCACTTTCTCAGGCAAGCTGGCTTCGTTCATCAAGAGCAAGAAAGGCCGGCAGGTGCTGCTGGTCGCCGGCGACGTTTACCGTCCGGCAGCCATCGACCAGCTGAAGGTGCTCGGAGGGCAGATCGGCGTCGAGGTATATACCGAAGAGGGCAGCAAAGACCCGGTGCAGATCGCCGAAAACGCCATAAAATACGCACGCCAGCACGCGTTCAATGTCGTGATCGTCGATACCGCCGGACGTCTGGCCGTAGACGAGGCGATGATGCAGGAGATCACGGCCATCAAAACCGCCGTGAAACCCTCGGAAACGCTCTTCGTCGTGGACGCCATGACGGGTCAGGACGCCGTGAACACGGCACGGGAGTTCAACGACCGGCTCGACTTCGACGGCGTGGTGCTCACCAAGCTCGACGGCGACACCCGCG